>Ga0209417_1000533_pt1 | contig 87878 bp, 75 predicted proteins | sample RifGroF2_FD_184002 | JGI IMG/M metagenome (GOLD analysis project Ga0209417, IMG submission 184002) | Groundwater microbial communities from Rifle, Colorado, USA - Groundwater F2 (SPAdes) (version 2) | ecosystem: Environmental > Aquatic > Deep subsurface > Groundwater | place: Rifle, Colorado... | reverse complement strand
TTATTCCAGATGGTGGAACACAATTCAAAACCGCCATCAGTCTTGATGGTGCGGATAACTATTGCCAAAAAACGGTTTTGCCTGTGATTTTGTAGATAAACGGCCCCAGAGTTCCAACCCAACCGGGGAAAATCACCAATTTAAAGTCTAAAAGTTGTACTTGGAGGTAATTCCTACTGCGTATTCACCTTAGCGGAGGATTTGGGCCTTGACAAGGCAATGAACACAATGCCGCCATAAGCCATAGGCCATAAGGGCGCGGCGCCCGCCATAAGCTTTCCCGCCAAACAGCCTGCGTCAGCCTTAGGCAGACGTCCGCCTCAGGCATGGCAGGTCCGCCTCCGGCGGAAAGCCACAGGGTATATACGGCAACACCATATATGGGATACCCGATTTGTGTCCCGGCAGGCCCTTGTGCGGCAACCAGCGCCTGTGCCGTGAAAAATGATCAGTCCGGTATTTATATAATTACCGTAATGCCATGCGGGAGGCTAAACCTTTTCGCCCCTTCAGGCGTCAGTAATAATGTGGAAACGATAATTAAAATGATTGAAAATTTAAATCCGGCAGGACCGCCTGCTGAAATTGCGGAAGACAGGTTTCCCCTGCTGATAGACAAGCACCAGCGGCAGATTTATTCACTGGCCCTGCGGCTGACCGGCAACGCGGCAGCGGCGGATGATATCACACAGGAGACCTTCATTTCCGCATGGAAGCATCTTAAGGGGTTTCGCGGCGAAAGCTCTTTAAAAACCTGGCTTTTTCGCATAGCAACCAATAAGGTGCGGTCCTACTGGCGATGGAAAAAAATACGCTCATGGGTGGGGTTGGGGGCCAGGAACGGGGAAGAGGATGCTCCGGCACTTGAGGATATTCTCCCTGACCGTCCGGAGGACCGTCCGGAGCAGACGGCGCTTGCCGCCGACATGGAGCGCAGGGTACAGGCGGCCATAGACATCCTGCCGCCGCGCCAGAGGGAAGTGGCAACGCTGCGGGCGCAGGGAATCAGCATGGCCGGGATAGCGGACACGCTTACCATGGCCGAGGGCACTGTTAAAGCCCACTGGTTCGAGGCCAGAAAGAAGCTGACGGCTTCACTGGGGGAATATTTATGAAAGGTAAAGATAAAGACGAGAAGTTGATCCTGTTGTTGGCCGCGCGAAAGCCGGATGAATTCTGGGCCAGGCAAAAAGCGGAGATAATGGCCGCCGCCGGCGAGAAACGCGGCCTGACGCGCAGCCCATGGCTGCTGGCCCCCGCCGCCGCTGTGGCCGCCGCCATGCTGGTTCTTGTGCTGGCCCGCGTACCACGCCATGCGCCGGCAGACGCGCCGCAGGCAGTAAGCACAGCCTTCCTTGAAAACCTGGACCTGCTTGACGACATGGACGTGCTTGAAGCCGTAACGGAGGAAGAATTATGAAAAAGAAGTTTTTAACATTCTGGCTAAGCGGCGCATTGGCGGCCGCCGCAATGGCCGCCGCCGTAATCGCGCCGGCCGAGGTGCTGGCCAATCTGGATTTCTTCAGCGACTTCGAACTGCTGACAAACCTTGAAATACTTGAAGACGGGCTCCCGGAGAACGGCTCTATCGCGGTTTCCACAGCCCCGACAGTTTCAACCGCCGCGCCTGCCGCCTTTATTTCCACTGAAACAGCAAAAATCTCTACTTTTACCTGGAGGCCTTATGAAAAACATTAAATTTATACTGTTAACCTTTATGTTTATAACATCCGGCGCGCCAAACACCCGGGCGGCTGAAGATGCGCAGGCAGATAAACAGGCGGCCTGGAATAAACTGCCCGAGGCTGAAAAAGCCAGTGTGCTGGCAAATTATGAGAAATGGAAAGGAATGGACGCGGTTAAAAAAACGGAGATTAAAGAAAAGTTCGCCCGTTTCCATGCCATGCCCAAAGAGCGTCAGGCGGAGTTGCGCGGGCGCTGGAGCCGCTTCCAAGCCATGCCGGAAGCCGCCAGGGCAAAACTTGTAAAAAAATTCCAGAAATGGCGGAAACTTTCCAAGGAGCGCCGCGAGGACTTGCGCAAGGAATACCGCCAGGAGAGAAAAGCAGAGAGGCGTTCCTCCGGCGGCGGGCGCCGCCGCAACTAACCCGAATCCTTCAGCTGAAGGATTCGCCCAGAGGGCAGCTCTTTTGCCCGGTGATCGTGAATCATTGGGCAAAAGGGCTGGGTTGCCCCGCCCTTTTACGGCCAGTAGCTATTTTTGAACGCATTTTTTTGTTCGTTCCGCATTTTGCATACACCGGCGTTGCCTGCCATCGGAAAAGGGCGGCCCCTCCGGGGCAAAAGTTGCAGTCAACTGCAACTTTCGGGCTAAACCTTCACCGCACCTGACGCGTCTGTATGTTAGGCGGTAACAGAACCGCAAAACAATGGAGGCTATATGAACAAGAATACCTTACGCTTAGCGATACTTCTGCTGACAGTCGGCTTTACCCTGCCGACGGCTTTAAGGGCGGAAGACGCGGCTAAAGAGCAGGATAGACTGCAGACTCAGGATAAGCTGCAGGTTCAGGACAAACTGCAGACTCAGGATAAACTGCAGGCTCAGGACAAACTGCAGGCTCAGGACAAACTGCAGGCTCAGGATAAGCTGAATGCGCAGAACTATGTCCGCGAACAAAGCAGACTGCGGGCTCAGGAGAAGCTTCAGACAAAAGAACAAGAGGGTACCAGCGCCATGAAAGGCGCTGTAAACGCGAACAAGGGGCTTGATCGCGCCGATGTGGCCGCCGGAGTTAATGGCCAGGAAGGTCGCAATATGGCACGGGAAAGAATTGGAAATTCTGGCGATGAAAAAACCTTAAAGAACCAGGAAAAATCAGGCGCAGGGGATGATAAGGCGCTGAAGAAACAGGAGCGCAAACAGGAAAAGAAATCGGCCAAAGAACGACGCCGCGCCGAAAAATCAGAGCGCCGCGCCGCCCGCTCAGAAAACAGAAAAGCTGCCGGGAAACACAAATAAACCAAACCGCGCGGCCCCCCCCGGTGTGCACAGGGGGGGCCGGGAGGAAACATGAAAAAACAATTAACCGCGATTCTTTTTTTAATGATTTTTGTCGTACAGGCCGGCGCCTATTTTGACGCCGGCTCCCGTTATAGCGCCGGGCCCGGCGGCTACAGCGGCTTTAATATCTTCGGCGAGGCCGGGAATGATAATTATTACCTGCGCCCATCGCTTAATACCTATATCAGCGATGGGGCGGACCGCTATTCCACCTACTCGCTTGGCGCCGGCCTGGACAGGCCGTTCTGGCGCGGCAACGCGGAGGTTTCCGTGATGCCGGAAACCGGCGGCTATAAGAAATCTTCCCTCTACGCGGATCTGACCTTTAATCCGCTGGGAAAACGGGCGGACGACGCCACATTGGAGGACTTAAGCCTGGGCTGTTTTGCCGGGCTGACTTCGCACGAGGACGCCTATTCACTTTCAACAACCACTGTCAGCACCGGGTACGGGAAAAAAACCAGCGTTTCGGCCCTGACAAGCTCTTTTAAACTTAAACAGACCGATTACGGCCTGACCACCGCGGTGCGGGCTTACGGAATGCGCCTGAGCGGCCGTTTTACTAAATCAGTCTACGACACGGACATAACAGCGCTGGACAGAAAAATCCCGTTAGACATAGGAGGGATAGGCGCCAGCGGCTACCAGGACAAGGCAGTAAGCGCCAGGATACGATTTTCCTCGCTGCCGCTCTCCCCTGAGGCCGGTTACACCAAAACATACTATCTGCTAGACCAGCCGGACTCGGAGTCTGTCAGCGCCGGGCTTTCACAGATAATAGGCGCGATTGAGGTGTCCGCGGGCTGGGAAAACCTCAACCCCGGCGGCGGTGGAGCCAAAAGCGACTACTACTCACTTGGGCTCACGCTCTCATTTTAACGCTGCCCGGCAAAATTATGTGCCGGGGGGCAAGGGGTTTACCGATTTCCGCACCCTATACCCCCTACCCTTATTTCATACCCGGCAGTATAAATTGTATGGGTCTGTCGCGGCTGGGCACATATTTAACCACTTCAAGCTTTTTACCCCCCACACAAAGATAGTCATAGCCGTCATTGCAGGCCGTGCCGTAAGGAGCGGCGCATATGGCCTGCTTCGGATACTTGCACAAAATCTTCACTCCCGCGGGATTGGTTTCCACCGTAAGCGTTACCACATTCCATACCTGGGTGGTTACCACGTTCACATTAAGCGCGCGTAAATTAAGGAATTTCGCAGTGGACGGGCTGTTAAAACCCATATAGGCTTTCACTTTTTTCTCTATATCCGGCCTGAGCGTGCCCTGGTCCCAGCCGGCGTAATCGGCGTTTAAATGCGATTCAAGCTGCCAGCGCCTGGCCGCGTAAAACGAGGCGATTTCCATTTTTTGTACAAGCACCAGCAGGGCAAAAATCTTTGCCGTAAGAAGAACAATTATCATAAAAAGCGGAAACAGCAGCACGACTTCGGTCATTGCTTGTCCTTTCCGGCCACGCCGGAAAGGACGCCATAAGCCGTAAGCCATAGGCCATAAGCGGGAAGGATGCCATAAGCCGTAAGCCATAGGCCATATGTTTCTGAGAAATTTACCTGTAATAACTTTCATTTTCAGTCATAATCTCCACTTAATTTCACCCGCAGTACGTTCAGGCTTATGGCTTACGGCTTAAGGCATATGGCATTGTTTACGGATACAGCCTTGTTTGATACTTCGGCGTGGGATTAGGCCAGACGCAGTTATTTCCACCGCCAAGGCCGGAGCACTGGCTGGCTACCATCGCGTGCACGCAGGGGCGTCCCGTTTCGTTGCATGCGGCCAGGCTGTTAAAATCAACGCCGAAATAATTTGGGGGGGCATCCCAACCCTGGTAAACCTGATAGCCGCGGCCCAGGGCAGAAAGCGCTCCCGCGGTAACAGTGGCCAACTGAAAAAGGCCGGGAGCCGACATGGGCGCTGGGGGATTCGCGCGCGACAAACACGACGACAAATGAGTCATGGGGTCACAAACTATCACACTGTCAGGGCCATATGGCTTGCCAGGCATAGTCTTAGCGAAGTAACTTATATTGTTTATGTAGTACATGGCCATGCTCTTGGGCCTTGCCATTTTATTTGCCTTGAAGCCGCCGGGGCTGTCTATGCCGTCATTGCCGCAGGATTGGGGATTATTCACGCACTCTTTGGTGTTAGCGTTTAAAAAATATGATTTACGGAAAAAATTAAAATTTTCAGTCAGCCGCTCAAACACCGTCATCTGGGATTCCTCAACCGCGCCGAGCAGAGTATAAACTTGGAGATAAAAACCATAAATGTTGACGGCCAACTCCCAGTCAAGAATCACGTCTTTGACCTGTTCGTATGCGAAAAGCTCAAGGACATCGGATCCGTGCGGGATGTCGGTGCCGGGAGGAGGGTTGTTATTAAGGGTGGCCATAGTTGTAGGATTTGAGTTGATGCCAGGGCGATGTCTTTCATCAAACGCTATCTCCCACTTATTACTACCGCTAAGGTCCCGCGCAGGCTGGCGCGGCACGTCACCCTTATATTTAGGAAAAGCGCCGGACTTGTAGAGCATGTCGTATGTACACTCCCTGCCGCCGTCTTCGGTTGTCCTCCAGTTTCTGTCAGGGGGGCACTCGTACTGCTCTTTGAAAATGCGGTAAGGGAAGGCGCCATTGACATACGCGGTACGGTTCAGCAGATTCGTATAATCCCCCATTTGTATGAAAGCGGCGGAATCAACGGCGAACTGCTGGCGGATTTTTTCCCGCGAAATTTTAGTGGTTTCAAAAATAAGATAAACAAAAAGGAGCAGAGATGGAATAACAAGAAGAGAGGGAATAAGGATCTGCCCTTTCCGGCGCAGCCGGAAAGGGCTGAATTGGTCTATTACATGTTTCATTTTAACGAAGCTCTTTACCTTAAATTTCACTTACAGTCCACTCCGGCTTACGATTTAAAACCTATGGCACCTGTTTCTGCTTATGGCTTACGGCCTACGGCCTACGGCTTATGGCATTTTTCACTTCGGCTGCCCGGCGCCTATGATCATGCCTACCATGGTAAACAGGCCGCCGAGAATTTTCTTGTGAAACAATATGCCCATTGCAAGCGCCACGCTTGCCACTACCGCGAGCATCAGCAGATATTCAACGGTAGTCTGGCCCTTGCGAAGGGTAGAGGGTATAGGGTATAGGGTATAGGGAAAACAAAAGCGAATAGCGAATAGCGAACAGCAGGCATCCGGAAATACACACAGGAGCAGCGCTTTCATAAAGCTTTTTATAGTCATATTCTTAACAGCTTTCCGCTTCCGACTATTCGCTATTTGCTAACCCCTATTCACTATTCTATGTTATACCACCCAAAAGGTCTTTTTTCAAGCCTTTATATTGTAACATCCCGGTGTTGCGTTATTATTAATCGGCCATCATTCAAATAATTACGGACATTCACGCCATTCACACATAAAAAAGCGTCCGCCTAAGGCGGACGCCTTCTGACAGCAGAGCAGGAGAGTTAAGAAATTGGAAAGTTGTGAGTCGGGAGTTCTGAATTCCGGCTTAACTCCAAACTCTTTAACTCTTAAACTTTATAACCCTTTTGCGACTAACGGCCTTCGTCCGAAGAGATAAGACCTTTTTCAATGGCTTTTACCACGGCTTCGGTCCTGTTATTTACGCCAAGTTTCTGGAAAACGCTGTTCAGGTGGTTTTTTATGGTCTTCACGCTGCAGCCAAGCGCCTGCGCTATTTCCTTGTTTGACTTGCCCTTGCCAAGCAAAGCCATAACCTTTATTTCTGTGGCGGTAAGCGCGTCAGGCGCGCCCACATAGCCCGGCGTACCCATCTGCCTAAGGCCCGCGATAAGTTTGCCCATTATGGGCTGCGGTATCATAACCCCCTCGCTGTTGAAAGTAGTCAGCGCATGAACCAGTTCAGAAGCCGGCAGCATTTTTGAAAGGTAGCCATTGGCTCCCGCCTGTATGGCCTCGGTTATGTGCGCCTCATCTTCAAAACTGGAAAGAATAAGCACATTGGTCTGGGGACATTCCTTGCGGATGATACGGGTGGCGGCCACACCGTCCATCTGCGGCAACTTGATATCCATTAAAATAACATCCGGCTTCAGCTTCTTTGCGAGAGCAACAGCTTCGGGCCCGCTTGAGGCTTCGCCCACCACCGTAACCCCTTTTTCATCCTCAAGCAGATCTTTCAGCCCCTCCCTGAAAAGCGTCTGGTCGTCGGCTATCAGCACGGTTACTGTTTTTTTAGCGCTTGCCATAATTAGACTCCTTGCTTGTGATTGAGTGATGAAGTGATTGAGTGATTAAGTTTAACACGGGAAATTTCTTAAAAACTTAATTGTTCAATCGCTTAATCACTGTTTACCCTTTACCGGCGCGCTCTCTGCGGACGGCGGTTCCTTGGCGAAAGGTATGGTAAACTTGAAAGCCGCACCCTTGCCCACGCCCGGACTTTCCACCCAGATCTTCCCCTCGTGCGTCTGCACTATCTCTCTTGCTATAGAAAGCCCGAGGCCGAGGCGGCCATGCGGCGACTTGCCGCCCGCCGGCTGGTAAAAACTCTGAAAAAGTTTAGGCAGCTCCACGGGGTCTATGCCCTCACCGGTATCTTTTACGGAAACACAAACAGCGTCTTCAAGGGGATCAACATGTACCGTTATTTTTCCACCGCGCTGTGTATGGCGCACCGCGTTTTCAAGCAGGTTTAAAAGCACCTGCGTTATACGCCGCTTGTCGGCGCATACCATCCGAAGCCCGGAGGCGGCAACCTGCGTACCCACCTCTATGTTTTTCTGCGAGGCGCGGGCCCTGGGCCCTGTCACTATCTCTTCCACCATTTTATCCATCTCAAAATAATTTTTTTCAAGCCGGAACTTACCCTGTTCTATGGAGGCCCAGTCCACCAGGTCACCTATCAGGCGCGAAATCTGCACGATGCTGGTGTTGATGAAATCCATTTTCTTTTTTTGGTCTTCATTGGGCTCAATGGTGGAAGCCAGCATCTCAAAGCTTATCTGCAGCGTCATCAGAGAATTTGACAGATCATGCGAGGCCATGGACATAAACTTGGACTTCATATTGTTCAGGCGCTCAAGCTCGCCGTTATTATGCTTGAGCATGTCTATAAGACGTTTATTCTCCTGCTCCAGATAAAGTTTTTCTTCCGCTTTTTTAATGGCACGGCGCAGATAATTAAAATCCACCGGCTTTATAAGAAAATCGTAAACGGATTCCTGTATGGCTTTTACCGCGGTATCAAGCGAGGCGTGGGCGGTCATCATCAGTATCTGGCTGTCGGTATTTAATTTGCGGATGTCTTTTATCACTTCTATGCCGGTTTTGTCGGTGAGATTAAAATCCATCAGGATAACATGAAAAAAATCCGATACCACCATTCGCATGGCTTCAGCGCCGCTGGCGGCGTCAAAAACCTTGTAGCCTTCCATTTCAAGCAGATCGCGCAGGGTTTCCCGCAGGTGGGCGTCGTCGTCAACTATCAAGATTTTACTTTCCATTGTTAATACAGTGCTTAACTATGTTGCTAGTAGGTTAGTATGCGGGTAGGCTGGTATGCTTAACGGCACCGATAAAAGCAGGCGGGCATGTGTTTTAGGCCTACTAGCTTACCAGCCTACAAGCCTACTGGCATCTCTGCTTTCTATGTTATTGTTACTTATTTACAGGGGAAATGGCAATAGGAAGGAAAATTTTAAAGCAGGTGCCCTTACCCACAACGCTTGATACTTCCACACGGCCTTTGTGGCGGTCGGCAATTTTTTTCACAACGGCAAGTCCGAGCCCAGTACCGCGGGCCTTGGTGGTAAAAAACGGCGCGAATATTTTTTCAAGCGTTTCTTTGGGAATGCCCGGCCCCGTATCCTCAATGTCAATTCTTACAGTGTCGGGGGCGCTGACCACGGTGCGTATAAAAATCTTCCCCTGCTCCGGCATTACTTCTATGCCGTTCTTGATAAGATTGCGCAACGCCTGCGTCATTTCGTCGGTGTCAATATTCACATACAGGTTCCCGGGCGCGAGAGTCTTTTCAAGCTGTATGTGCGCCGGAACGGGGAAAGACATAAGCAGGTCGTCTATATAGGAGTTAAGGCAAGTGGGCTTCGCATTAAGCTCCTTTGTCCGGGCAAAACCCAGAATTTCATCTATAATGCCGTTTGCCTGCCTGATTTCCGATTCTATGATGGAGAGGTGCTTCAGCACCTTAGGCTCCAGGTTCGAGATGGTTCCTATCTTCGTCTTTATAAAGTAAGTGGAGTTGTTGATGACGGCAAGCGGGTTTCGTATCTCATGCCCAACCACGGAGGCCATCTGCCCTATGGCGGCCAGCCGCTCTTTCTTGATCAGCTCGTCCTGCGCGGATTTCAGTTCTCTGGTGCGGGCTTCCACCCTGTTTTCAAGGCTGCGGTTCAGGCGCTGAAGCTCGTCCTGAGCCGACATTATTTCGGCGGTCTTTACTTTCAGCGACTCGCTCATCTGCATGAAAGTGTGCGCGAGCTCCCCTATTTCATCGTTCGGCATTGAAAGGTCGGGCAGATAGTCAAAGTCCCCCTCTCCAAGCTTGATGGCCGCGGCCCGGAGCGCCTGTATGGGCTGGGTGATAACCAAAGAAACCGCGTAACCGAGGAAAAGCACGAAAATAGTTACCACCAGCATCATGCGCCAGGTGCGCTTAAGCATGTCGTTTGAGGCCTGGTAAGCTATTGAAATTGAGCGCTGGATGTAAACCACCCAGCCAAGGTCGGTAACTTCGGCGAAAGCCCCCAGTACCCGCTCGCCGGTGGAATCAAGTATTATCTCCCCGCCGCCGGTTTTGGCGTCATTGCGCAGGAGGATATTTAAAATGTCGTCGGGGAGCTTGGCATCGGGCTTATAAATTTCCTTCGCGTCCGAATGAGCTATAAGAAAGCCGGCGGAGTCAATTACAGCGGCTTGCGTGTGGGTGGTTTCCGGAAAACCGGTCTTCAGAATGCCCGAAAGGCCGGTCAGGCTCATTTTAGCCACCAGCACGCCCACGCCCTGGTTGGAAGCCGCGTTGGCTATCTGTACTCCCATGGTGATGGCGGGGTAGGAGCCCATGTATTTTTCCAGCCCGCCCACAAATTCACCTATTTTCATTACCTTGGCGAACAGAGCGTCGTTAGAAAAATCGCGCAGCTTGTTGTCATGCACAAAACGGCCTATGCGCACCGTTTCCATGCCTGATGCGTCTATGACGGAAATTTCCAGAAAGGCGGCGTGCAGCTGCATTATGTGATTTACCAGCGCCTGCTGGCGCGCCACATTCATGGAGGAAAAGTCCTCCATGTGAGCCGCATCAAAAAGCACATTGCGGAAATTTATAATATAGCTTGAAACCGTGTCGGCAAACCCGACGGCCAGCGCTTCCTGGTCGCGCGAGATGGCTTTATTGAGGGTAATCTGGCTGAGATTTACAAGGTAATAGCCCACAATGCCCAACGGCACCAGAGAAACTATAAGAAAAATGAAGAGGAATTTATAAAAAAGCCGGCCTTTCTTTTTTGGCGCTTCGGTCATATAATAAACGCAGCGAATAGCGAATAGGGGTTAGCGAATAGGGGAGGAACCGGAACTTTATTTAAGGAACTCCGCCACTATTCGCTAATCACTACTTAGCGCAGCCGGCTCCGCCGGAGTCGGGCAACGACATCTTTTCAAAGCCGGGGATTTTGACAAGTTCGCCTAGCCCCACCATAAAAAACCTGCCCTCCCACACAAAAGAAGGGGACGTGCTTATGGAAAGCGCGTTAGCGATAACCAGATCGTCAGCCAGAAGTTTTTCTCCGGCAGCGGCCGCGGAGGCGACTTTTTTTGAATTAATACCGGCCTTTGCCGCCGAATCCTCCCAGGGAACGGAGGTAATATTTTTATTCCGCTCCATAAGATACCCGTAAAATTTATCAGGGAAATCCCGCGCGATAACAAGCTGGCGCAGATTCTCCTGCCACTCCGGCGCGCCGTGCAGGCTTTGGAAATTATATGATCCGTTTTGTTTTTTTTCAGCGTCACCTATATAATGTATTTCCAGTTTCAGGCCAGCCGGCAGAAGATTCTTGTTTTTTGCCTCAAGCAAAGCGTTTTCGGCCTGCGTGCCGAACGGACAGTAGGACATTACAAAAAGTTCAAGTGTATTGGGCCGCAAGGCACGACCCGGATACATGCCGGTGCGCTGACGGTCGTGGTAAACCAGCCAGCCCTCCGCCTCCCTGAAAATGCCGGCCTTTATTTCAGAATCCAGACGCTCTTTCGCGGCAGCACTGGCCTCAATGGCGTAGGCGGGCGTAAAATCAAGCGAAGGAATTTTTGACGCCCTGACGGCCGAGGAATAGTCAAGGAATTCCGGTTTTATTCCCTCAAAATATTTTTCAAAAACTCCGAGCAGCGCGTCATTCTTTTGCGAGAAAGGGCCGGAACTCAGGACCACAAGCAGCTGCGGCGGTTGCACCTTAATTCTGTTAATGTACGACTTGGGCAGCGCCGCGCGGCTGTGTTCCGGCAGAACCGCGTTTACGGCCTCTAAAAGCGGCAGAAGACGCAAGGGGCCGGAATAAACTTTACCGTTTATCAGGAAAGCCGCGCTCTTAACGCCGGCTTTTTGGGAGCGGTTATAGGCGGCCAGAAGCGCCGCCTGACCTTCAACCTCGGACTTTTTAGCGAGTTCCGCCGGGTCAAGGCCGCTAAAAACAGCGGCATCCCGCCACCCGTCGGCCATAGGGCTGAGCGATCTGGCGTTTAAATAAGTAAGCAGCTTTTCCGGATAAACAGCGGCAAGAACCGCCAGGCGCATAGATTCAGCCAACTCCGCCTCGCCCCGTTTAGCTTCAAATTCACCCCCCGCATTCTTTACAACCAGCGGATAGACTTTCAATTCCGGGTTCCCAACACGTTTTCGCACGGTGTCAATAAGAAAAAATTCCTGCCAGCCCTGGCCGTCCATGGCCTCAAAAAAAAGTTCAAGTTTAACCCCCGCGGTGACAGGCGCGGCCACAAGAGCACAGGAGCACAGGAGTACAAGAACGCAGGAACACAGGAGCGCAGAAACACCAGTATAAGTATTTCTTATTTGTGACTTGTGTGCCTGTACTCTTGCTCCTTGCTTGAGCCTCTTGCTTGTAACTTGTGCTCCTGTGCTCATGTGGCGCTGTAGAGTGGTCATTTGCCTTTCCTTGTAAGAAGCTGGCGTATTCTTACGCAAAGTTCCGCAATATCAAAGGGCTTGGTAAGGTATTCGTCAGCCCCCAGGCTGAAACCCTGGGTTTTTTCCTCGGCCGACAAAAACCTGCCGGTCATCATTATAAGGACGAATTCCCTGGACATTTTGCGCAGCTCCTGACAGATTTGGAAGCCGCTTGAGTCAGGCAGCTGTATGTCCAGTATAACCACGTCCGGATTGTTTTTTTTCGCGGAATCTATTCCGCTTTTTGCGTTGCCGGCTTCAAAACAGATAAACCCCTCCAGATCCAGCACCTCGGACAGGCTCTCGCGCAGATGAGCGTCGTCGTCTATTACTAAAATCTTCTTTGCGGGCATAATTTAAAACCTCCGTAAAATAGTCACAAGTTGCATGTCACAAGTCACAAGTATTTGGGGTCTTACCGAACTTAATATCTCCCAATATAACTCTGGCTTGTGACCTGTGACTTGAAACCTGTGACAAAATAACGCTACGCGTTATTTTGTGTTGGGCACCAGTTTATAGCCCACGCAGGGGACCGTGCGTACATACCTGGCAGCTTTGCCCATTTTGGAACGCAGACGCCTCACATGCACATCTACAGTGCGGGGCGACCCGAAATAGTTATAGCCCCACACCCTTTCTATGAGGTACGGTCTTGAAAGAACCCTGTTGGGGGAACTGAGAAAAACATAAAGCAGGTCAAACTCTTTGGCGGTGACGGTTATTTCCCTGCCGGAAATCTTAACGGTATAACTAGACATATTAAGGTCAATCTCATTAAGCTTTAGAACCTCATCGGACTGGGTTGAAACGGTACGCCGCACCACGGCCCGTATCCTTGCCAGGCTTTCGTGCAAATCCTGGCTGTAGGCGAGACACTCGTCGGCTCCAAGCTGGAAGAACGCAAGTTTATAGGAGATCTTCGGCGCCTGACGGGCGCCCCCTGAAGCCGGGCCATGCGGAGCCAGCGTTTCAAGGTTCAGCCCCGATGGCATATGGTCAAGATAGGTGTCCGGCGACTCTAGTATGGCGATAACAGGAATATTTTTATTCTTCGCGCGCAAGTTGCGCAGAAAAGAAAGACCTTCCTCGTCGGCCAGATTCTGCCCCACCATTACAAGGTCAAAAGTCTTTTCGGCCAGCATCCCCATCACTTCCCTTGAACGATGAGCGGTGATCACACAGTAGCCCTGCCGGGAAAGCATTTCAAGTATCAATGAAGCCCGTGACAGGTCTTTTGAGGCAAAAAGGATGTTTATTTTCACATTGGCTCCTAAGCGACAAGAAAGCTAGTAGGCTAGTAGGCTCTGAAAGCATACCAGCTTACCCGCCTACCAGCGATCTCCACAACTTACCAGCATAAGACTATTCGTGATCGTGTACTTCTTCAAGCTCAAAGCAAACGCCTCTCATACCGAGCACCCCGGTTAAGATGTTATAAATGAAGGCTACAAAAACGAACAAAGCCATCTGAAGCAGCGCATAAAATAGCGAGAATAACCCTACCGTAAGCAGCTTCTGCGCGGCACTCGCCGGCATATATTGTGGATTTGGTATTATCATAAAAGTGATAACGCCGCCAAGTATCGCAATTACGAACATCACCAGCGGCAGTGAAGAAACGACCAGAGAGCTCACGCTGATATTTCTTATTTCAAGTTTCATTTTTCCCTCCACAACCGGATAAATGGAAAGCTGACAAAACCTTAACAGGTCTTTGTCTACATATTACACTCAATTTTAGCAATTATTTGAGGAAAAGCAAGCGTGGTAATAAACGGCGGGAACCGGTTACTGGTTACCGGTCACTGGTTACTGGATTATACACTTATCCCCGACTTTGGAGAGAAAAGGATGAGAGTGCGGTTAATGCCCGATGACTCGCCCACATGCAGGACTTTCGCATTCAGGTTCTGGTTCTTAAAAACTGTTTCCCCCTCCACGCTCTGGTCCGGAGTTTCGAAGGCCTGCCCTACCAGGCGCAGCAAGTTCTGCTGCTGGCTGTCCACCACGTCCAGCAGGTGTATATTTCCGGAATCCATGCCGCCGGCCAGTTCAAAGTTGGCGTAAAGGATGTTGTTGTTTTCATCCACCACTATCACATAGTTGCTGGCCGGCACAATAATGCTTAAAAGTGAACGCCACCATTTTTGCTCAGCCTCTTTATATTTTTTATCGCGGTTAGAAATTAAGTCTATCTCAGTTTTCATCTTGCCCAAAAAGCGGGAAATGGAAAGAGACAAATCACCCAGTTCGTCGGATCTAGCCGGAAAACGCAGGTCAAAATTCTTGAGCGAGATGGCCTCAACACTATCCCGCAAAGCGCCCATGGGTGAAATCACATAATGGTGGAAGAAAAAATAGAGCGGAAGGCCCAGCAGAAACAGCACGCCCAAAGCCCCGAAAACATACTTGCGCATGGCGGAACCTATAAGAACCTTGGCCCCGGCGCGCGAAACCAGCAGGTCTATTATGCCTATAATATCTCCGCGCACGGAAAATGGAATAGCTATCTCGTAGAAAGGCTCGTCCGCCACCTGGCGGGATTTCGGCAGTTTGGAATCGTAGGCCTGCTTTATCGCGTCGGTGGGCGGCGGAACGGTTTTTTGGAATTCATCCCATGGCACTCCGATAAAGCGGGATTCTTTATGCCAGCGCACTGTTCCCTGCCGGCTGAGATAAAGTATGGAGGTAACGCGCTCGTCTTTGGCCAGCGAAGTCATAATGTCGTACTCATCCAGAGTAAGAGCCTTCGGGCTGTTTAAAAGACCGTTACGGATGGTGGGGGCGTAAACCTTTACAGTGTCTAGAACATCCTGTTTAAGTTTTTCATCAAAGGTCCATTTGAAAAGGTTATAATAAAAAACCCCGCCCAGGCACATTACATAAATGCCTATGCCGATAAACCATAATAGCCATTTAACCGTTAGTCGCATAGTTGTTGATAAATTATACCGGACCGGCATTTCGGAAATATTACAAAAGGACGGAAACTGGAGGATTGGAGGACTAGAAGAGTAGAGGATTAGACGGGAAAAGATATGAGGAACTCATTCCTCTAATCCTCCAGTCCTCTATTTACCGCCCGCCGGCCAGGGTCTGTTCTATACGTTTTAAGCCGGCGGCGGAGTCGGAGTCGTTGGGATCAAGCTGTCTTGCTATCAGCCACTCGTCGCGGGCCTTTTCATAATTAGCGTTCTGGAAGTACTTGAGGCCTTCCACGTAATGAAGCTGGGCGGCCAAACGATTTTCCTCTGTTACGCCCTGCGGCTTAGCCTTAGCTTCCTCAAGAGCCCCCCCTTTGCGCTTGGCCTCCTCCGCGGCCTTCTTACTTTCCTCTTCCTCTGTTTTTCGTCTGGCTTCTTCCTCTTTAACGCGGCGTGCGGCTTCTTCCGAGCGGCGGCGCTTTTCACCGGCTTCAATACTCATCTGCTCTCTGGCGCGGGCCACTAATTTGTCAAGGTAGGAACTGTTTGCGGAGTAAGGCCTCGCGTTATTCCACTCGTCCATAGCAGCGGTATAGCGGCGGGCGGAATAGAGTTTCTTCCCGCTTGAAATATAACTTCGCTCTATTTCACCCTTGACTTCGTTTAAAAGCTTGTTTGCCTTGGAATCACCAGGTTGGATTTCCAGAACCTGTGCAAGGCCTTCACAGGCTGCTTTAAGCTTCCCCTGGGCGTAAAACTCAAGCGCCGCTTTCAAACGGTCGTTGGCCCGTTCCTGCCGCAACTCATCTTCTATACGTGTAATCCACTGCACGGTAACGGTATCCCTGGGCCTGATGAACAGAGCGTTATAGAGGTTGTCAAGCGCCCCTTTTAAATCCCGCGCCTTGTACGCGGCTTCACCTTCCTGAAAATAATACTGCTTTAAGTCGTCCTTCATGCGCCCCAGCCAGTATTTGGCCTTAATATTGCTGGGAGAAAGTTTCTCCACCTCCTGCATTTTTTTATACGCCGCAATTATGCGGCCTTCGTTATAGAACGACAGAGCGCTTTTAAAGCGGTCTTCAATCATGATTTTTTCAGACATGAACGCGCGCTGCCCCCCGCGCAGCTGGTCAGCGGCTTCGAGAAGCATGGAAGCGTCGTTAAAATTGGGGTCTATGGAAAGTATTTTAGCGGCCAGATCATGGGCCTCTTCGTAGCTGCCCTGTCGGTAATACGCAAAAGCGTTTTCGTAAATGCTTTCCAGCATTTTCCGCTGGATTTTTTCTTTCTCTATCTGAACAGTGCCTAAAAACCGCTTTTTTTCCTCAAACTCGCTAAGCGAACCGAGGCCGGTTTTCTGCAAATTCAGAAAAAGCGATTCCTCGCTTTTCACCTTCAGTCTCTCCTGGGCGAAAAGAAGGGTAGAGGGGTTAGGGGTTAGGGTAGAGGCGAAAATCAACAACAAGAAAGCGAATAGCGAATAGCGAACAGCAGGGGTCTCCTGATTACCACTATTCACTTTCTCACTATTTGCTATTAGTTTACTCATATATTCGCCATCTTCCTATTCGTTATTCGCTTCTTCAAAACGGCATCCCCCCTGTTATCAGATCGCTGATCATAGGCGCGAGCATCAGAATGAATACCGTAGGAAAGATGAAGATAAAAAGCGGGATGAGCATTTTGGTGGACGCTTGGGCCGCCAGTTTTTCGGCTCTGTTAAGACGGCGGAAACGCATATCAGTAGAATAATTCCTGAGCAGTTCCACCAGGCTCGTCCCCAGTTCGTCGGATTGTATGATGAGACCGGCAAAAGAACGCACCTCCTGAAGGCCGGTGCGAAGAGACAGGCGCCTTAAAGCGTCACGCCGTGAATATCCCAGCTGCACCTCATTAATGGTGCGTTCCATTTCAAGCTCCAGCCCTGTTTTAACCGGGGCTATCTGCACTATGCGGGTGAAAGCCGTCATGTAGTCAAGGCCGGATTCTATCATCAAAGCCGAAAGGTCCACGAAAGTGGGAAAGTTCCTGATTATATCTTCCTGGCGGGCGCGTATTTTCCTGGAATAGTAGGCGGCATCGGGCAGAAGAAAACCGAGAGGCACAAAAATAAGCACGAACGGCGACTGGGTAGGCACGAAAAGCAGCGCGGGCAGGAGCACGGCCAAAACCTGTTTTAAATGCAGCATCTTTAACGGATCGGTATTTCTGGGGCTGCCCAAAAGCATGTAGGTTTGCTCAAGTTTTTTTTCCTGGCCCATGCCCCGGACCAGCAGCAGGTCCAGCCTGTCCCAAAAATTCTTACTACCCTCAAGCTTGTTGAAAACTGAAGTTTCCTTGCCCTCCATGTCGCTGACATCCGAAATCGGAGAGCGCTCATCTTCTCTTGGGGAAAAGAACCTCTGGACGGCCGAGAAAACCGCAAAAGAACCCACTACCGAAACCACCAGAAGAAGAATGCCGGTAATTTTATCCATATCAAGCGCCTGTAATAACCCTTATTAAAACGCGGAACGTTCGTTTGCCATAGGCCGTAAAGGCGCCGCGCCCGCCATAAGCCATATGCTTTTGGGGAGTTTCCTTACAAGCCTATGGCTTACAGCTTAAAGCTTATGGCAATCATAGCGCTTTGCGCTATGATTACACCCTTATCTTGCCGAGACTTGAAACCACTTTCATGCCTATGGAAATCCATATGGCGCAGCCTATGAAGGTCACCATTCCAAGCGGGCTGCCGTAAAACTTTATCATGGTTTCGGGCTGGAACAGGAACATAACGCCAACCATGATCCAGGGCATGATGCCCACCACTATGGACTGTATCTTCTGCTGGGCGGTCATAGCCTTGGTCTTTTCTTCAAGTTTCGACTCTTCTCTTATATCCACCACTATTCTTTCAAAAACCTTGGTAAGGTTGCCGCCCATCTGGCGCTGAAGAACGATGGCGCGTATCATGTAGGCCAGCATCCTGCTTTCCACACGCTCTTCCATAACACCCAGGGCTTTTTCGAAAGTCATGCCCAGCTGATAATTTTTTATAACAAGCGCGAACTCGTCGGATATCGGCGGGATGAGGTCCTTGGAAACCATTTCAAAACCCTGCACCACGTCAAGCCCCGAACGCAGACAGTTGGAGAGCAGTATAAGCCCGTCCATCAACTGACCGTCAATTTTTTTTCCGCGCCTGACTTTCATATAATTCAGCACAAAATTGGGCATACGCATGCCCACAAAAACTCCCAGCCCGGATAAAAAAAGGAAAGCGAACGGATTAAAGGTGAGCAGGCCGATAAACGCGAAAATCCCGATCGGCACGCCTACCAGATATTTTACGTTTATCGCGATAAACTGGCGGGAAAAAGCGTCGGTCCACTTGACTAACTTTTTGGAATAGTCGCCCATTATTACGTTTGTTTTTTCACCGTTCAGGGCGAAGAAAAGGCGCACCGCCAGAAACATCAGAAGCACGCCTAACACAGTAAGCGCCGAACCCAATACCTGGTCGGCTTTTGATTCTCTCGGCGGAACCGCATATTTTCGCGGCTCCTTGAACAGCATGAAAAAAGAATCCTGCGTGAACACCGCCGTGGCGGTAATGGCGGCGGCGTAACGCGCGGAATTGCCGCTTGAAATGGCGTCGGCTATAGACTCCATTTCCTTCAGGATCAGGTTAAACTCCGCCATCATCGCTCGGCCGCGTCCGTCCATGGAATCGCCCATGGAATAGTCCCGCGTACGGGCCCGGTAAAGGCGGTCAAGAGACATCTGGAAGCGGATGCGTATGTCGGCGTATTCCTTCACCAAAAGCACGGGCTGAATTTCAGCGCCTCCGGCCTCAACCGGAAAGGTTTTGCGGGTAAGCTCAAGATACTCGTACAGGATGGATACCGGCGTCTGCCAGAGGGCGGCTTCGCTGATATCCCCTTCTTCCGGATCACGCCAGACTTTTCTTGAAACCATCGCCGGCACAGCGGAGTCAAGCCATTTCGGCATTTTGACTTCAGAAGACACGCCGCCGCATTTTATCGCGTAGTTGAGTATTTTGGGATCCTTTTCGGGGGCGAGATAATAATAAAAAAGCTGCATTTTTAACGCGGCGCAGGACACCTCGGACATCTCCGCTTTGGTCAAAACACCCGCTGAAAGGGGGCTTTCAAAAAAAGCCGCCAGGAAAATAAAAATCAGTATAAATCTTTTCATAAAAAAAGCTGTTAACCGCGCATTCTATCAACCGGTAACCGGTTACTGGTTACTGGTTACTGGTTACTGGTTACTGGTTACTGGTTACTGGTTACTGGTTACTGGTTACTGGTTACTGGTTACTGGTTACTGGTTACTGGTTACTTCCTCTACCTGCCAGCCCTCTGCTTCTTCTGCTCCTCCGTCCAGAACATATCTATCGGCACGTTCATACCGTTTGCCTGAAAATCATTAAAGAACTTGGGCGGATCACCGGTGGCGTTAAATTCGCCGATAACCTTTCCGCTTTCATCCACCCCTGTCTGTTTGTATTTGAAAAGATCATGGGTCTGTATCTGGGTTTCTTCCCGGCCGGTTATTTCAGTAATGGCGGTAATTTTCCTGGTGCCGTCGGAAAACCGGGTCAGCTGCACGATCAGGTGCACAGCCGAGGTTATCATCTCGCGAAGCGCCCAGATAGGCAGGTCGGCGCCCGCCATAAGACACATCGCCTCCAAACGGGTAAGAGCGTCGCGCGGAGTGTTGGCGTGAATAGTGGCAAGCGATCCCTCATGGCCCGTGTTCATAGCCTGTAACATATCCAAAGCTTCGGAACCGCGGACTTCGCCGACCACTATACGGTCGGGGCGCATACGCAGGCAGTTCTTTACCAGATCCCGTATGCTGACCTCGCCTTTGCCTTCTATATTGGGTGGACGACTTTCAAGGCGCACCCAGTGGTCCTGCTGAAGCCTCAATTCAGCCGTATCCTCCACGGTAACAATGCGCTCCTCTTCGGAAATATAGCTTGAAAGCATATTAAGGAAAGTGGTTTTACCGGTGCCGGTGCCGCCGGAGATGATGACGGCCTTGCGAAGCTTCACGCAGGCTTTTAAAAAGTCCACCGCGGTCTGGGAAATACTGCCTTTTCTTATAAGTTCTGTATCGGTAAAGGGTTTAGCCGAAAAGCGCCGTATAGTGAGAGTCGGCCCCGAAATCGCAAGCGGCGGGATAATAGCGTTTACGCGCGAGCCGTCCTTCAAGCGCGCGTCCACTAGCGGCACGGATTCGTCTATGCGCCGGCCAAGAGGGGCGACTATCCTTTTAATAACCTGCATGATCTGGTCATCGCTCCTGAACCGGTATTTAGTGAGCGTCAGCTTGCCAGCCCTTTCTATAAACACACGGTCAGCCGAGTTTACCATGATTTCGGTTACTGCCGGGTCGCGCATCAGCTCTTCCAGCGGGCCAAGGCCCAGGATCTCGTCAAGAAGCTCATTTATAAACTTAACCCGCTGCTCCCTGGTAAGAGGGTTGGAAGTTTCTTTTTGAAGGAGCCCGTTGATGATAAGGTCCACTTTTTTGCGGGTTTCCGCGTTGACGGCCACATCGTCGCTTATTTTTACGCGCTCAGTTTCAAGCGCCGCCACCACATTGCGGTGCACCGACATTTTCAATTCTTCCCAGAAAGGCGGAACATCCACTCTTAAGGCGTTGGATTGATAGGTTCCGGATTCCCGCTTTTCGGGAGCCGCCGGACCGGTTTTTTCCAGTTGGCGCCAGAGCATGTCGGAACCGTGCGCGAATTCCTGGGAAGAAACGTTTGAAACCCACTGTTTTTCAGAAGGCTTCAGTTCGGTCAGGCGGCCGAGCAGCACGCGCAAAACATGCACCCACTGGGTATTTGGCTGTTCAGTTATTAACAGCTTGTTCCGGTTCGCGCAACCGGGCATGGCGTCTTCCCAGGGCATGAAGGCAAGGGGTTGCCGGCCCAGCTGCGTGAAGAATTTTTCCACTTCTTTGGGCTCCACCGCTCCCGGCATGTCATAGAGGTTCACCACCGGCTCGAACCTGTTCATCGGAAAATGAAGTTCATTTATCTCGCGGAAAGTGGCGGCGGAAGCGTTCAGGGAATTGACATTTGAATTAGTTACCCAGAAAACCAGATCTGAAATATCAAACGCGAAAATCTGCATGGGAAAATAGGAGTCAACGTCTATAAAAATGTCAAAAGACTGGTTGAGCCGTGAAAGTATGGGCAAAATCAGCTCGGGAGACATCTTTGAGACATCCTGGCGTTTTTTGCTCAGCGGCAGCACACCCACGCCCCACTGTGAAATAGGTATTTTCCCCCGAAGCAGCGCGCCCACGGCCCCCACGGATTCCCGCCCCATCAGTTGGACAATTTCGGACAACGACGGCGGATTGACGCCCAACAGGGCGGCATGCTCCTGACGGCACAACGGGTCCAAAGGCACTATAAGGACATTGCGTTTCTGATGACTGGCCCAGGCGAGGGCAAGGTTAAGGGCAATGGAGGTCTTTCCCACGCCCTCTTTGGGACCCGAGAAAGCTATAACTCTGGAAGCGGTATTCTGCTTTTCCATGGTTTCCGCCATACGCCTTAAGCCCTAAGCCATAGGCCATAGGCTATAAGGAACTCCTCAAACTTATGGCTTATGGCATACGGCCTATGGCAGTACACTGTTGTCACTCACTTTATAATATCGAACGTCACGAACAAAAACAGCGAGCTCTGCTCTTCCACTATGTCGGTTGAACTGAAAAGAGCTCCCAACAGCGGGATGCTGCCGAGTACAGGAACTCTGTTCTTTGACACATTGCGGTTACTACGCTTCAGGCCGCCTATAACAAGAGTTTCCCCGCTCTTCAGCTCAACCTCGGTCTGTATCTGACGGGTTATCATGGACGGGATGGTGGTTCCGGAAACAGTCACCGGTTTTGAATAGTCGGGGTTTGAAACCTCCAGCTGCAGCTGCACGTCCACTGTATCTTTTTTATCGGCGAGTATCACGGGCAGCACGGTAAGAATAACGCCGAATTTCTTAAACTCCGCGCCCACGCCCTGGTTGTTGGCGTAGGGAATCGGCACTTCCCCGCCCACGGTGAAATTAGCCTGGGTGCCGCTTTTGGTGATGATCTTCGGGTTTGAAAGCATCTGTGCCTTACCCTCGGTTTCAAGCAGTTTGAGCGAAGTGCTCAAAGCGGTTTTACGCTCAAAATTGCCGACGGTCATTATGCCCGGAATGCTCTTCTCAGTGAAATCAAAGAACTGGTTCCAGGAAAAGCCGCGCGTCTTCTGCAGTGAGCCGCTGATTTCCACGATATCGGCTGATACCGCCACCATCTCGGCCTTCTGCGCCCAAGCGGCAGGCGCAAAAGCCAGGGTCGCCACTAAAAAATAAAATTTTCGCATAGCCATCTCCTCAATGTTAGCGGCGAGTGGTTAGTGACTAGTGGCTAATGATTAAAAATATAAAGAACTCCTACACTAGCCACTATCCACTAATCACTAGCCACTTACTTTATCAGCCGCTTGAAACTCGCTATCTCCATGGGGTGCAGTTCCACGTCGCCAAGACCGCGCACCGCCACCGAAACATCTCCCTGCCTCATTGAAAGCGCGAGGTACTGCGCTTCGTTCGGATTAAGCGCCAGGCTCAAAGCCCCTTTTTCTGAAAAAGCCTGATCCGCCGCTTCCTGGCCGGACTTGGCCTTGGCCTGTGCCGCGGACAGACCCTGCCCCAGGTTTACGCCGACTCCCAGCACCAGCACATTCTGCAGTATGGTAGCCGTAACCTTTTCCTTGCGGTTATCGCCCATAACGGCGTCAAAGGTGACAAGCACATCTATTTTGTCGCCGGGCTTAATAAGGCGCATCAAGTCGTTTTCCAGGGGCATCATACAACCGCGGTATCCCGGCGGCACCTTAACACTTAAGCCCGCCTCGGGGCTTAACGGGATCAGCGCCGACTGCGTTATCTGATTGCCTTTCGGGATCCTTATGGCGGTCACAAGGTTATTGACCAGCTTAATATCGGAATTACTGCGTATTTCATAGGCGTCCTGCTGCATATATATACGCGGAATTCTAACCACCTCAACCAGGTCACTCTTCAGAATAGTGCGCGCCGGCAATTCGTAATTAGCCACCAGCACCGAGGCTTCCTCGTGCGCCTGGGCAAGCGCGCGCTCCTTAGAGGTAAGCACAAACCAGTAAATAGCGGACGCGGCCAAAGCCAGTATCAAGGGTAAAAGCACGCCTTTCTTTTCCATAATATATTCTCCTAATAAAACGCAGATATTGTAAACCTTAACCACAAGCTGCGGGCGGCAGGTTGCAGGCCGAAATAAGATGTAACTTGAATCTTTAATCCACTTCTGCCCTCCGCCTATAACCTGCTACCTGTTTTCTTTTCCTGCTTACTGACGCAATGGCGTCTCTATAGGCATCATAACCGTCACCTTTATCGTTTTTACGCGCTTAGTCCTTGGCGCATCGGATAAAAAAAAACTTGAGCCTGGAAAAATCAGTTTTGCCGGATAAACAAGCGTCACCACCAGGTCCTGCCCCCGCTGCCTGGACTGCCTATCATAGAGAGTTTTTTCCGTTGAAGCCGAGAGCTGGATACTTGAGGAATTGGGGAACATCTCTTTAAGCACGGCGTTCATTTTTGACAACTGATTTCCACCTCCGGAGCCACCGCCACTCGGGCCCGCCACCAGGGAGCCTATACGAGCCAGTTCATAGGCACAGTGGTGGGCCAGAATGGTCTGATAAGCGAGGTTACCTACTTCCATGATGAAAAAAAGCATCAGCATGAAAACCGGCAGTACCAACAGCAGTTCCACTGTAACCTGTCCAGCTCTTTTGGCTGAGTGACGGATGTTATGTAAGCCGGACATAAACCTGGAACCCAACCTCTCCAGCCAAAAGGGCTGGATCTGCCCGGCTTTCATTATTTTCAAAGAACATTTACCCGCGGCGTTGCGCACTCTATGCGCGAAAGCGCCTGTAAAAAGCTCAAAGAAGCCTATTGGAGCTTCCATGACAATCACGAACACCTCCCCTCCACAATAGGTTAGAGGGGCAAAGGCAGAGGGTACAGAAACAAGGAACTCCTTACCCTAAAACCCCAGACCCTGCCCGCCAAACAACCGGCGGGTCCGCCTGTGGCGGAAACTCTCTACCTCGTTAAAGCTTAATTGTTGCCTTGGGAAGCGCCAAGAGAGTTGGCCGCACCGGTAATCATACCCTGTATCTGGCCGAACAGGGCCGGCATATATTTTTTAAGCGCGATGCCGGCTATAAGAACAACGCCCACCACAACCGCCAACATCAACAGATATTCCACGGTATTCTGGCCGAGCCTGTTCTTGAATATTTTTTTCATTTTTACTTTATCCTCCGGTTTGTAACTAATCAGTTTGTCCAGGCTATAGGATATCCCCCTGAACAATCATGATTGCTTATCTAATTTGGGGACTGTTTGTACATCCTCATCACGACAATTCCGCCCGCTCTGAACTCCTTTTTGAGATACCACTGCAGGGATCGGTAAAGACCCACAAAAACAACCAAAAGCGCGACGGTAACCAGTATATACTCTACGGTCGTCTGGCCGTAACGACGCCGTAAGCCGTAAGCCTTAGGCAGAAAGATTGCCATAGGCTTTAGGCCGTAGGCTGTACGCAGAAACCTCATATTGTAGGCCGTAAAGAACTCCTTACAAGTCTATGGCCTAAAGCATACGGCCTATGGCGATAGCCGTATCTAAAACTTACGGCTTATGGCAATTATAGCGCATTGCGCCGCTAAAACTGAAATTTAAGCGCCAGCTGGCTCGCCTTGCCCAAAGCTCCGTAAGGCACCATAGTGTAATCCAGGCCCATGCCATAACCCAGCGCCTGGGCGCTAAAAATGCCTATGCCGAAAGCCCAGCCGGAGGTGTCTTTCATTCCCAGGGTGTCCAGGGTCTTGTCATCCATGTTTTTACCGTGATTGTCCGCCGCGGTATAACCGGCGCGAAAGCTGACACGCCCCACCTGAAGCACTTCCTCCGGCAAATTGAACTCCACTCCGAAGCCGGTCTTCGCGCCGCTGTCCGAATATATTTTTTGTTCAAGCGCGGCGGTAAGAAAAGAATTAAAAGAATACGCAAGCCCAAGGCGCTGTACTTTTACCACCTCTTTGGCCTTGCCGGAGAAATTCTGACCCGCCCAGCCCAAAGAAAACTTGCGGCCAAGCTTAATCACCGCGCCCGCGTCAAAAACCAGGTTCTGATATTTTTTAACGTAGTTATCCTCCATTACCTCTTTCGCGCTCACGCCGACCAGGAACTTTTCAAGAAAGAAACTCTTGGCGAGCGTAAGCGCCGCGTAGCCATTGCGCACTTTAACATCGGTACCGTACTGGGGCACGCCTTCCTGATCGCGCACATCAAAATTTTTAGTGCCGTAGTACTCCACGCTAAGCCCCACCACCGATTGGCCTACGGGGTGCACGTAGCCCAGATACTGACCGCCGTAATCCTGAAGCCAGCTAAGGTAAGAAAAAGAAACCTCCCTCATCTGCGAGGAGGCGATACCAGCCGGGTTTACGCCCATGGCTTCCGCGCCCTCCACCAGGGAAACGCCGCAGTTCCCAAGAGCCTGCACCCGGGAACTGCTGGTGGGAATTTTTAAAAACACCGCGCCATAAGTGCCGACGTTATTGTCCGAGGCTAAAAGAAAAGATGAGGGCAGAGGGTAAAGGGTAAAGGCCAAAACGAACAGCAGAACATATCTGTTTTTGGGTGTTCCGGCCGCCGCGTTTTTTTTCCTTCCCATATACCTATTTTAGGTTTTACATGTTTCATAAATATTTCCTAAACATGACGCATTAACTACAATTCGGACCGCCGGGCCACTTGGCTTTCCTCTGCCATAAGGGCGCCGCGCCCGCCATAAGCCCTAAGTTTTAAATACGGCTATTGCCATAAGCTTTAAGCAATAGGCCGTACGCATAAACCTTAAAAAGACCATGGCCTATGGCATATGGCTTACGGCCGATGGCAGACAGTTCAAGGAATAAGTATCTTCTTGACCACCTGGCACACATCACGCGTGCCCGAACTTGCCTCAAACCTGATTACAGCAAAATAGACGCCGCCGGCCACCGTCTTGCCATACGAATTCACCTTGGGCCAGAGGTACACTATGCCCTTAGGATCGTCACCCGCGCCCTTTTCCCCGAAATCATGCTTATACACCAAATCCCCGGCCAGGTTGTAAATCTTCAGGGTTATCCTGCCGTTTATAATGACCGGAATATGGAACCATCCGGCTTTCCCCTCGTAGGGGTTGGGCGCGAAGAAAGAACCGCCGCTGAAATCACCGCACAGATCCGCCGTGCCGCCGCTGGTTAAAGGGATGTTCGCGGTTACCACATCGTCGGCAAGGCAGGAATTACCGGGACACAGCGTGGCGGACAGGTCCCCGTCTAACGTGCTTATCGCGTCCGAATTGGTGGAGGCGTAAAGCTTGAACACATAATTACCGTCGGGCGCCTTGGACAAAGTCAAATCAGTGCCATCCCAGTATTCGGAAATCTGCGTGCGCGGCGGTCTTACGCCTATTATCCGCTTCACAACCGAACCCGGCTCCAGCGGATGGGCTTTACCGGAACTGTCAAAAGAAGTGCCGGGGTAAAACACTTTCGTTACAACTTTCATAGGCTCCGATATCTGATACGATATGACCGCCGGCTGGTCCAGCGTCAAAGGCGTTATGGCGACATCGTATATCCGCATGGGATATACGTCTATGGTCTGCTGCGCCGTGGTGCGCCCTGTAAGTTTCCTGGAAATATCCTGCGCCGTAACGCGGACATCATACTGCCCGCCCGGAACAAAACTGCCCAGGTCCGTCTTTCCGTCCCAGAAATCTTTATACACCATGTTCGCGTCCCTGGTCTGACCGCTGATAACGTTAGCCACCACTCGGCCCTGGGCAGACTGGTCGTAAGCGAGCACCTGCACCGTCACGGAAGACTGCCGCGTCAGCACATAGGAAATCTCATAAGGCGGCAGCTTAACTACGTCGGAAGAATTGTACATAGTGGGGATGTTGGGTATTACCTCAAACTGCAAAAATGCTATCTGACCGCGCGCTATATTAATAGCGCCATACACCTTGTCCACCGCGTATATAGTCTGCGTCGTACCCGTGGTGTAAGCCACCAAAGTAAACGGGTAGCTGCCGTCCGGCAATAGCTGCCCGTCTTTATCGCGCCCCTCCCAGGGTTGTGTTATCCTATAGCGGCCCGGCCCCATACCCGTCATCCTGTACACAGGTACTCCCGGCGACTGCGCGCCCGTCCAGGGCCAGCTGGATGGATTTACAACAACATTCGTGTCATACACGCTAAAATCCGTATACAGCGACTGCGAGAGTTTATACTCAATCATTGCTATATCGGTACTGCCGCTAAGCAAGGGAGAGACTTTAACATCCGTTATGCGGAACATGTCGACTGAAAAGCCCATGGTTGTTACGGTTGATATCCTGTTCCACGCGCACTGCAGCTGATCGTTGGTTATAAGCTGGGCCTGGTAGATGCCTCCTGGCACATATTTACCGTCATCACCGCGCCCGTCCCACATTTCACGGACGGAGATATTTGTCCGCGTGGCGCTGCTGATAAGAGTGCGCACGGAGTTATTGCCGGCGTCAAGAATATTAAGTGTTACAAGAGTGTCGCGCTTTGGCGTGTAGCGAAAATAGAAAGGGTCCAGATTCATAACAGTAGGAGAAGAACCGATCAAGGTTGAAGTGTTTTCCACAAACGGAACCACACGGCCGCGCATCACCGTCGCCGTCCCCACCCTGGTGCTCCGCGTCCAGATCAGCCCGCCGGGAACATAATCGGCGCCGGACGGCAGAGAGGCGTATATCGCGTACACATAATCCCCGTCACAAACGATGTTTCCCTGACTGTCTCGGCCATCCCAGGCGGTTACAGCCGTCACTCTTCTCTCTTTTACCTCAATATAGCGCCTCACAAGAGTACCGCCGATGGGGGCGCTCGGAGGCGATATATTTGTGTTGTCGAAGGATGTCCCCGGCGTATAAATATCCACGTATACGGTAGCTGCTTCGGTGAGTATATAGCTTATAACGGCAAGCTCCGTTGAAGAGGGGCCCAGAGGCTTTGAGCCCACATCGGTAATCTGCAGGGGGTCAAGGCCGATTTGTACGGTTTGCGGCCAGGCATGATCCGCGCCCTCTGAATCATCACGCCGCCACAGATCATTTGAAGCGGCGGTTATCTGAGCCAAAAAGTTCCCGGAGGGCACGATATCCCCGTGAGAATCGCGGCCATCCCAGAAATCCCCGTTTGTAAGCGTCCCGTCAGGAATGCCCTCGCCTACACGCGGCGCGCTGCTTATTACGCTGCGCACTAAGGGCATTACAGACCCCCCTATCAGATGCGCGGCATCGGCGTCATAGATATTTATGGTCGTAGTGGCGTCTTTTGAAAGCCTGTAAAGTATATTGTACGGCTGGGCGGCCACACCGGTCACTTTACCCACCACCGTGGGGCTTGAACGCACATCATGAATGTTTGTGACATTTATCTGTATGGGGATCTGGTTCATTCCCGGATAGGCCGACGTCTGCTCTATGGAAATGTTGCCTGCCGTCGGGCTTACCTGGTTGGTTTTCACGTGTGCCCTGAAGCCGAACTGGCCGTTGCTCTTGCCGAACATGCCCCTCAGGTTGTAGGAACCGTCCCACGCCGCGCAGAACCAGGGGAGGTTGGTGATGGGATTGACTATGGTATAAAGACTGTTGCCGGTGCTCTTACACTGGCCGATATTATACATGGAAATAGTTTTGATCGGCGGCGAGCTGGAGGGGTCAAGGGGATTGGTGCCTTCCTTGAACTTAAAAATCTCATAAGTCAGTTCATCTATACCGAACCCTTCAGCGCCGGACGTGCTTATGCAGACCAGCTGGACGCACAGGCCGAGACAAGCGCCCGGATACTGCGTCCGCGGCCTTTCAAATTCAATAAGCGAGGAGTCCTTCCACACATTGCCGCTGGCCGTCAGGAATGCAACCGAACCTTCCGATGCGCTGCTATCGCCTCTTACGTCATTACAGAAGCCGGTACTGCCGGGGGCGTTGGCGCCCACCCCTTTGGACCTTACATCCATATTGGACACATAAAGGTTCTGGGCAGAAGCATTCAAGGTAAAAAACTGCCCAAGAGCGAGAGCGGCAAAAAACCAAATTTTTTTATTTACCATAAATCCACCCGGTAAAGGAGCGCTCCTCGTATTTCCCGACTTGCAATTCTGCCATTTTATGAACAGCGAATCAACATTGAAGGCTATAGGCTGTAGGCTATTAGGCTGTTAGCCAATTGTGTTTCTACTTCTTACCTGATAGTCTAACTGCCTACAGCCTATCCACCTGAACAATTGCCTTTCCTTAGTACGTCTTAAGCGCGTATTTCTTTAACTCATACCCGCCGATAATTCCCACTTTTTCCACAGTCCATAAATCCGCGTCCTCCGCCCTGAAAGCCAGCGCCGGATTTTTAAGTTTCTGGCTTGAAATCAGGCTGAAAGCGCCGTCTTCAAAGTTGTGGCGCGTAAGGATACTGCGCGAATCCAGCGTCCATAGCTCGGAGCCGCGCCACTGCATGGCTAAAAGACTCTTCAGACCCGGAATTTCAAAGCTGGCCGACACTCCCGCCTTCGGATCAAGGGAATACTTATAAAGCAGGCCGCTTGCCGCGTCAAAAGACCATAGGTTATATCCGTCATAAGCCAGAGCCTGCGGAGCGGGGCCTGGGGTCTTAACCGATTCAAGCGCGGCTCCGCTTCCAAAGTCTTCTTTAACGAAACGGAGCTGGGCCATATCAAGAGCCCAAAGCCCGTCAGCCGCGGCCGCAAGGGCCGCCGGCCGGAACGGCCCCCCCCCCGCGCCGTTAAAAATTTTAAGGGTAGACAGGTCTTTAATATCCTTAAGTATCAAACCCTTGTTCCAGTCAGCCACCCAAAGCCCGTCTTTTGAAACCGCGAGTGCCGAGGGACTCGCCGCGTCAAGGGCATAACTGCCGATAAGCTTTAAATGGACCCGGGCCCTGAAATTAAACAGCCACCAGGCGCCGGAGCCCATAATTAAAACGGCGGCAAGGGACGCGGCCGCCATTCTTGTAAAAACTTTTTTTGGCATGGTGTTTGCCGCAACCGAGGACGACACAAAAGTCTGCGGCAGCTGTACGCCTTTTAAAGCGTAAAGTTTCAATATCCGGGTTACTTTCTCAGACCACTCAGTGGTGTCCTTCAGCAGGTTTGAAAGGCCGGAAGCGGCCTGGACCCCTTTATTTTCCTCTTCGCGCATCCTGGCTGTCCAGGCCTCGCGCTCAGAGCGCAGGCGCTCCTCCCACACGGCGAATTCCTGGCGATGTGTTTCCCAAACCGAGCGTTCACGATCCCAAAGCTCACGCCACTGCGTTCTTTCAGCATCCCAGTTGGTTTTGGCGGTTTCAAGAGAAGCTGAAAGTTCTTTTGTGTTTTTTTCAAGCGCCTTTATTTTATTTTCAGCGTCCTGATGGTCCTTGCGTTCGCTTAAAAGCTCGGAAAGCGTACGCTCCACGGCTTCTTTGGCGTCGCCAAGTTTATGTTCAAGACCAGCCGCCTTGTCTTTGGAATCAGCCTCCGAAACGGAAAGCGCGCAAAATTTTTTCTGCCAGTCATCGCGCTCGCGCCGCAAAGCGTCCAGCCGCTCGCCGAGCGAAAGAATTTCAGTTTTAGCGCGTTCCAGCACTTCTTTTAGAAGAGCTATTTCTCCGGCGTGATTTTTTTTCTGCACAGCCAGGGTCTTTTTAGACTCTTCCAGGTTAAGGGCCGTGGAAAGTTCCTCGCTTATCAGTTTCTCCCGCGCCAGATCGTAATGCTGTTTAATTTCCCCCAGGTGCGCCTTGGTTTCTTCAAGCTGGGCCGCCACATCGCGCAGATTGGCTTCTTTCATTTCAAGCAGGCGCCGCCATTCGCCCTCGGCTTTTGAAAAGTTGTCTTTCATCAATTTCAGCGTGTCAAAATTCGAAACCCCGGCGGCATGAGGCACAGAAGGAGCGTCCGGCGCGTAACTGCGCCCGGAAACTTTTTTCCACACTTCCTCCAGCTGACGGTCTATTTCTTTAGGGTCCATAAAAAAGTGTCAACAGTTATTGGATGCGTAGCAGTTTAGCAACTTGGAGGCATAGCAGCTTAGCAATTCAGAGGCGCAGCAACATGGCAATTTAGGGGCTGGGAACCACGTTTCCTCTTCCCTGCGCCTCTACGCATCTACGCCTCTACGCATCCACCCTTCCTTAGTTTAACAACAGGGTATTAACCGTACGTGAACTAAATGTTAACAAAAGGTTGCAGAAAAACCCGGGATTGACCGGACCGATACCGGAAAACATTTACTTTTTAGTTATCTCAAAAATCAATTGACAAGCTTATTTTATGGGTATTGCCAAGGCCGCCAAAAGGAACGAAAGCGTAATCCAGAGCGAGCCCTTCGCAATTTCCGCCGACACCGGCAGCGAATCCGGCCAGTCCGCCCAGATCTTGCGTCCAGTTGTTATAACCCGCGCGCCAGGAGATCGTTAACCCGCCGCCCAGCTTCATGCCATACTCGCTTCCGAGGCTGAAGCGTAAAGCGCTGTCGGAAGGCATATCGGTATCAGCGGACACAGTCCAGTTGTTTCCCGGTTTATAGGCCGTTCCAATTTTTAAATTGAGCGGCAGAGGGTCGCTTTCCGAAACATATTTTATTTTTCCGCCGATATTCTGTAGGACAAAACCCAGCGAAAAACCGCCATCCGGTGAAATACCGTATTTCCCGCCTATATCCGCGGCGATCGCCGAGGCGGACTTTTTGATTTTGCCCGATATATATTTAAGGCTGGCGCCGAAACCGAAATTACCGGAACCGACGCCGTACGACAATGTCCCGGCCGTTTCACCTGGCGTAAAATTTTCCGCGTCAAGGCCGGTTTCATCAGTTTCCATAATATCGCCGTAGGAAAGGCGCTGAATTCCCGCGCCGAATGTCCCGGCGGAGAGCGGCTGGACATAAGCCAGCCAGTCGTATGAAATATCTTCTATCAAAATGGCGTGCATAAACGACACAGATTCTTTCTTCACCCCGGCAAGCCCCCCGGGGTTCCAATACACCGCCGAGGGGTCGTCCGCAACCGCGGCAAACGCGTTCCCCATCCCGGCCGCCCTGGCGCCGGCTCCCAGTTTCAGGATCTGGGACGAAGCGGTTCCCACGCCGTCTTTTGAAAAGCCGGCATGAACATAAGGCGCGGGCATATTGCAGGCGCAGAACAAAATTAAACACACTGAAATTTTATAAGCCATTTTCTAATTCGTTTTCCGTTAGGGTTCGTGACAGAATAATATGGACATTTGGAGGCCCAGATTTGAGCCGGATGCAAGGCGCGACGAAGGAGTCCGCCTTAGGCGGATGACTGAGGAGCAACGCGGCAGCCGGTTCAGTCGCGGACAGCGCCAGAGGCCCGCGACAGGCCAGTGTCACAAAGATGGGCCTCCCCCGGGGGGCTGGCCGCTTTTGGGCTGCGCCTTTGCGGCGTTCCGCTAACGTACATGTAGTACGTGTCGCTTCACGCCGCTTCGGCTCGCTCCAAAATCGATTCAGCCAAATGTTCATATTATTCTGTCACGAGCCCTTACTTCTCCACCGCGATCTTGATTCTCCTGACGCCGCCGGAAGCTTTTATCAGGGCAATATAAACTCCGCTAGCCACCTTCCTGCCTGCCTCATTTTTGCCGTTCCAAACGGCTCGGCCGCTCCGGGTAGCGTATTCAACTTTTTTCACAAGCTCCCCGCCCACGGTAAATATCCTGATTTCCGCCTCGGGCGTAAGGTTATCAATTGTCAAGCCCTGTGTATGTTTGTTGGGGTTGAACGGATTGGGAAAAACTTTTATAGAACTTAAATTTGAAGCCGCCTTAAGCTGTATTAAACTGAAAACGGAAAAATGGTCCGTTGTTCCCGTGACCTTGTTCTCGTAGGGATAAGCCGTGGAAGGCAGCGGCAGCCATCTGGAATTCACCGGGTCATACCTGCCCAGGACTAATTTAGTTTCATCAAGTCCGGCGATATCGCTCGGGCGGTAATAAATGGTTATTGCCGGGTGTTTGACGGGCTGCAACCCGCTATTATTGCTGATTTGCACTCCGATGCCGGATACCGCGACTGTTTCCCTGTCGGCAGCCGGAACCGAAGCCGTTGAAACTGTCAACGAGATATCCCGGATGAACGCGCCGGCGGGTATTTCAATATGAACATCACCACTTTCCAGTTTAAGGGTGACTGACGAATCGATCATCGTGTCAACCGCCACCGTTTCGGTTAACGGAAATGAAACTTCAAAAGCGTGCGCCAGAACGGCGGAAAGCGAACCGGGACCGCCTGTGCTGACCTCCACATCCCAATACCCCGGCGCTTTTCCCATAATATCGAATGAACAGGCAATTTGAGACGAACTTATAACGTTCACCCCTGTGGCGGTAATGTCGGATTCCCCTGCCATGACCAGTTTTACCGAAGCTCCAGCCAAAAATCCCCCGCCGTGCAGGTCGGTAACGCTGACGGGACCGGAATTATAACCGGAAGCGGGCGTTATGGACGCGACATTGAAAGAACTCACAAAAAAACCGTTTGCCAGAGCGGCGGCAAGCGAGCCGGAACCGCCCGTGCTTACAACCACGTTCCAATAACCCGTCGTTTTTCCCGTAATGTCGAATGAACAGGCGATCTGAGAAGGACTTACAACAGTTATGCCTGTAGCGGGAATATCGGCCTCCCCGCTTTTGGCCAGCTTTACCGAAACGTCAGCCGTAAATCCGCCGCCATGGAGGTCGGTTACGCTGACGGAAGAATAATTATTGGCGGAATCGGGTGTTATGGACGAAACGTTGATTGAATTCACCAAAAACCCGTTTGTGAGGTTAGTGGAAAGCGAACCGGGGCCGCCCGTGCTGGCCACCACGTCCCAATAACCTGACGCCTTTCCCGTAATATCAAACGAACAGGCGATTTGAGAAGAATTCACAACAGTTACGCCCGTCGCGGGAATATCGGCCTCCCCGCTTTTGGCCAGCTTTACCGTGACGCCGGCAGCGAATCCTGTCCCGTGCAGATCAGAGATATCCGCCTGGACGGCATTATATCCCGAATCCGGGGTGATAGAGGCGAGAGTCAGCGAATTAACAAAGAAACCGCCGGCCAGTGTGGAATCCACCGAATCGCTGGTAATTACGACATCCCAGTAGCCGGTGGCCTTACCTGTCAGATCGAATGTGCAGACCGCGTGCGTGGCGGCCGTAATATTCACATCAGTTCCGTTTATGTCGGCCTGGCCGCTCCGGAAGAGCTTGACAGTGGAACCGCTCAACAATCCGCTCCCTGCCAGTTCCGTTCTCACCAGGCCGCTGTTGTAACCCGAGTCCGGCGCAATTGAGGTAATTGTCATCGGTTTGATTTCAAAACCGTTATCAAGCGTATAGATAAACGCGCCGCTTGTCACTGTAACATTCCAGTAGCCCGTCGCTTTTCCAGTCAAATCGAACGCGCACGTGATTTGAACTGAATTTACAACATTAACGCTGCCGGCGATTATATCCGGCTGGCCCGTTTTGGAAAGCGTAACTACGGAACCGCTGAGAAACCCGTTCCCGGAGATGACCACGTTTGAGGGACCGAGATTGGAATCAAAAGCAGGCGTGATTGAAGCAATACTCCCCAGTTTAATATTGAAGCCGTTCATCAGGGAGTCGGAAAACGCGCCGCTCGTAACCACAACATCCCAATAACCCGTCGCTTTACCGGTTAAATCGAACTTACAGGTAATTTTGTTCGGGCTTACGACATGAATATCTGTCGCGGTTATAGTTGACTGGTTTAGACGCACAAGCTTTACCAAAGTTGTATAGCTGGCAAACCCCCCTCCTTCCAAATCAGTGATAACCACCGGTCCGGTATTGTATGCGGAATCAGGCGCTATTGAGTTAATGGTAACCCCATTCACAAAAAAACCGTTCGGCAAAGTGGTAAAAAGCGAGCCCGGACCGCCAGTGGTCACCACCACATTCCATTGGCCCGTAGTTTTACCGGTCAGATCGAACGCGCAGGTTACCCGGGTGGAACTTACCACATTCACATCGGTAGCCGGAATATCCGCCTCGCCGTCGCGGGTAAGCGCCACGGTAGACCCGGCCACAAAACCTGCCCCGTGCAGGTCGGTGATATTAACAGAACCGGTGTTATAACCGGCCGAAGGCGTAATAAAGTCTACCTGCATCAGCTGAATCGTGAAACCGGCGTTCAAAGTCTGGCCAAATGCCCCGGTGGTTACCACCACGTTCCATTGGCCAGTAGTTTTACCCGACAGATCAAACGCGCAGGTTACCCGGGTGGAACTTACCACGTTCACATCGGTACCCGGGATGTCCGCATAGCCGTCGCGGGTAAGCGCCACCGTAGAACCAGCCACAAAACCAGCGCCATTTAAATCGGTGATACTTACCGGCCCGGTGTTATAACCGGCCGAAGGCGTAATAAAGTTTACCTGCATCAGCTGAATCGTGAAACCGGCGTTCAAAGTCTGGCCAAATGCCCCGGTGGTTACCACCACGTTCCATTGGCCAGTAGTTTTACCCGACAGATCAAACGCGCAGGTTACCCGGGTGGAACTTACCACGTTCACATCGGTACCCGGGATGTCCGCATAGCCGTCGCGGGTAAGCGCCACCGTAGAACCAGCCACAAAACCAGCGCCATTTAAATCGGTGATACTTACCGGCCCGGTGTTATAACCGGCCGAAGGCGTAATAAAGTTTACCTGCATCAGCTGAATCGTGAAACCGGCGTTCAAAGTCTGGCCAAATGCCCCGGTGGTTACCACCACGTTCCATTGGCCAGTAGTTTTACCCGACAGATCAAACGCGCAGGTTACCCGGGTGGAACTTACCACGTTCACATCGGTAGCCGGGATGTCCGCCTCGCCGTCGCGGGTAAGCGCAACAGTAGAACCCGTTACAAAACCAGCGCCGTGTAGATCGGTGATATTAACAGAACCGGTGTTATAACCGTCCGAAGGTGTGATAAAATCCACCTGCATCAGCTGGATCGTGAAACTGGAGGTCAAAGTCTGGATAAACGACCCGGTGGTTACCACCACGTTCCATTGGCCCGTTGTTTTACCGGACAGATCAAACGCGCAGGTTATCTGTGTGGAACTGACCACGCTTACTCCCGTAGCCGGAATATCCGCCTCTCCGTCTCGGGTAAGCGCCACGGTAGACCCGGCCACAAAACCCGCGCCGTGCAGATCGGTAATATTGACAGAACCGGTGTTATAACCGTCCGAAGGTGTGATAAAATCCACCTGCATCAGTTGGTTCGTGAAACCGGCATTCAAAGTCTGGCTGAATGCCCCGGTGGTCACCACCACGTTCCATTGGCCCGTAGTTTTACCCGACAGATCAAACGCGCAGGTTATCTGGGTGGAACTGACCACGCTTACTCCCGTAGCCGGAATATCCGCCTCTCCGTCTCGGGTAAGCGCCACGGTAGACCCGGCCACAAAACCTGCCCCATGCAGGTCGGTGATATTAACAGAACCGGTGTTATAACCGGCCGAAGGCGTAATGTCGACTACCTGCATCAACTGAATCGTGAAACCGGTGGTCAAAGTCTGGCCAAATGCCCCAGTGGTCACCACCACATTCCATTGGCCCGTTGTTTTACCTGACAGATCAAACGCGCAGGTTATACGGGTGGAACTGACCACGTTCACGCCGGTAGCCGGGATGTCCGCATAGCCGTCGCGGGTAAGCGCCACCGTAGAACCAGCCACAAAACCAGCGCCGTGCAGATCGGTGATGCTGACCGGCCCGGTGTTATAACCGTCCGACGGCGTAATGGCGATTACCTCCATCAACTTAATCGTGAAACCGGTGTTCAAGGTCTGGCTGAACGATCCGGTGGTCACCACCACGTTCCATTGGCCCGTAGTTTTACCTGAAAGATCGAACGCGCAGGTTACCCGGGTGGAACTTACCACGTTAACATCGGTAGCCGGGATATCCGCCTCTCCGTCGCGGGTAAGCGCCACCGTAGACCCGTCCACAAAACCAGCTCCGTGCAGATCGGTGATATTGACAGACCCCGTGTTATAACCGTCCGACGGAGTAATGGTGATTACCTGCATCAGTCTGATCTCGAAAGCGGTGGTCAAAGTCCGGCTGAATGCCCCGGTTGTCACCACCACGTTCCATTGGCCCGTTGTTTTACCTGACAGATCGAACGCGCAGGTTACCCGGGTGGAACTTACCACGTTTACTCCCGTAGCCTGGATATCCGCATAGCCGTCGCGGGTAAGCGCCACCGTAGACCCGTCCACAAAACCAGCTCCGTGCAGATCGGTGATATTGACAGACCCCGTGTTATAACCGGCCGAGGGTGCGATAGAATCCACCTGCATCAGCCGGATCTCAAAACCGGCGTTTAAAACCTGGCTAAACGACCCGGTTGTCACCACCACGTTCCATTGGCCCGTAGTTTTACCGGACAGGTCAAACGCGCAGGTTACCCGGGTGGAACTTACCACGTTAACATCGGTAGCCGGGATATCCGCCTCTCCGTCGCGGGTAAGCGCAACAGTAGAACCCGTTACAAAACCAGCGCCGTGTAGATCGGTAATATTAACAGAACCGGTGTTATAACCGTCCGAAGGCGTAATGTCGACTACCTGCATCAACTGAATCGTGAAACCGGTGGTCAAGGTCTGGCTGAACGATCCGGTGGTCACCACCACGTTCCATTGGCCCGTCGTTTTACCGGTCAGATCGAACGCGCAGGTTATTCGGGTGGAACTTTCCACGTTCACTCCGGTAGCCGCAATATCTGCTTCGCCGTCGCGGGTAAGCGCCACAGTAGAACCCGTTACAAAACCCGCGCCGTGCAGATCGGTAATATTGACAGACCCCGTGTTATAACCGGTCGGCGGCACGATAGAATCCACCTGCATCAGCCGGATCTCGAAACCGGTGTTCAAGGTCTGGCTGAACGATCCGGTGGTCACCACCACGTTCCATTGGCCCGTAGTTTTACCTGAAAGATCGAACGCGCAGGTTATCCGGGTAGAACCGACCACGTTCACGCCGGTAGCCGCGATATCCGCCTCGCCGGCGCGGGTAAGCGCCACAGCAGAGCCGCTTAAAAAACCCGCGTCGCTGTGTAAATCTGTTATGTCTACAGGCCCGGTATTATAGCCGGAATCGGGAGTTATTGAATCTACGTATGTTTGAGCTTGAAGCGCGGGAGCGATAAAACCGGCAGTGACACACAAACTCGTTAAAAAAACTATCTTTCGGGAGAAGTGCTTTTTTATATGCATCCGCATATCAATTTATCGGCGCAAGCGGTATTTTTACTATTATGCGGATAGAATAAGTTGTTACCCCAGGTTCTCCACGCGCCATAAATTTCGGACACAAAAAAATTCACACAAAGCCCCTGTTTATGTGAAGTGTCGGGCTTTTCCATAAATAATTCCAGCTGATAAACCCCGGGCAGCCTGGCGGTTAATAGCCTAACAGACCCCGCAGTTCTATTGTCGCCTGTGAAATATCTATGCCCGTATCCTGATACTGCCCAACCAGGCGCTGCAAAGTTCCTTTAAGCGCTTCAGCCGGCGCCCCGCCGCTTTTAAGTTTAAGATAACTCTGCCAATCACCCGCAAAATCAAAACGCAGAGAATTTAATTTGTCGGATTTCCTTTTTTCCGCCAAAACTTTAAGTTCCGCCTCGGCTTTACGCTGACGCCCTATCACCGCTTCCAGCTTCTCCTTGGCGGCCCTCACTTCGTCTTTTTTCTCCTCTGAAGCGCGCAATTCTTCACTAAGCCCGTCTATCTCAATTTTCAGCAAGGCCAGCTGGTCTTTCAGAATATTCTCCCGTTTGGCGGACTCATCCAACGCCATTACCAGGTCTTTGCGGTATTTTATCTCCTGACGCATGAGGCGCTCGTATTCGGGCTCTATATCCCTGTCGCCAAAACGCAGGGTAAGGGTTAAAGCGTGAGCCGTTTTTATTTCGCCGGTCAGGGGCATAGATAGCGAATATGAAATTTCGGAAGCTAGGCGCTTGAAACCAAGGCCCAGGCTGACCGCCGAGGCCCGGCGAGCCAGAAAAAGGCCTGTTCTTGAAGCAAAAACACCGTAACGGTAAGTGCGCCAAAGATGTTCAACTCCTGAGGCGAAGCTGAAATTGCCGGGCAGAGCGCCGGACGCCGTCCTCTGCGCCGCCTCAAAAATAATCGTATAATCCTCGTGCTTTTCAGCGGCGCCCAGGCGAACGGAAAGAGGGGCTTTCTCTTTAAGCGTACCTACGGCAAACGAGGGTTTATTAAGGTTTAAAATTGAAAATCCGAGCGTTCTACCCTCACCTGAACGCAAAAGCGCCCCTAAATCCATGGCCGCTCCGGCTTGGGACTCCCCCCCTTTTACCACGGCCGCCTGTAAAATTTTAAAATTCACGCCAAAATCAATCATGCCTGAGTTTGTCTTTAAAAACTGCCAGGTACCGGCGGCGAACGACATCGTTTTTTCAGTCAGAATACCGCCGTCATCGCGGTAAGAGCCGCCAATTCCCATAGTGCCAAGCCGGCCGTAGGACATAAGAGGGAAAGCCGCTCCGACCGAATACGCCTTAAAATCCGCCGGTCCCTGCCCGACACGGAAAGAAGAAAGAAAATCCGTGTTTAGAACAAATTTTCTGGCTGAACCGCTGAGCGCGGGGTTAAGCCCCGCGCACCCCGGCGCCTCAAGAGCGGCGCCCGAATTGGCAAGCCCAAGGCTTACCGCGCATGGCGGCGTGTCTTCAAACATTGCCAGGCAGGGAACGGCGGATAAAATGGCAAGCAAAGCCGCGAATAAAAGCGAATAACGAATAGCGAATAGCGAATAGGGGCAAAATCCCTTACCTCTGACCTCTGACTTCTGGCTTGTGACTAGTACCCCCTGACCACTGACCACTGACCACTGACCACCGGCTTCAGTTGTTGACATTATATTTTTCTCCGGAATCGGCGTTTTTTTCCCGTGCTTCAGGCGCGGTGGAGCCTGGAACTGTCGCCCCGCCACCTGCCTGTTCCGCTTTAGGCGGACTTTCCGCGGCTGACTCACTGTAAAGCGCCGCGCTCCCGCGGGAATGCGATTTTACCCAGTAAAGCGCGTCGTCCGCCTTTTCTAGAAGCTTTTCCTGTGAAACGGCGTCCTGCGGGAAAGTAGAAACGCCAAAGCTTATGGAAATTTGAAGCTCGCGCGTTTTAGAGAACGGCACTGGAATGCGGACCTCCGAAAGTTCTTCAAGCAGACGCCGGGCAAATTTCATGGCTTCCGCGCCGGTCGCCTGGGGAAGCATTATAATAACCTCATCGCCGCCATAGCGGCAAGGGAAATCTATCTTTCGCAGGTTTGAAAGTATAACCCGCCCCATTTCCTTAAGCGCGCAATCGCCTATCTGGTGGCCATAGGTATCGTTGATCTCCTTAAAGTAATCAATATCGCCCCATATAAGCGCGAGCGGCTGCTTAAAGCGCTCGGCGCGGTAAAATTCTTCCTGGAAGCGCTGGTTGAAATAGCGCCGCAGCGGCAGCTTGGTAAGCTCATCGTAAAGCGAAAGCTCTTCAACCTTATCAAAGAGCCGCACATTGTCAACGGCCAGCCCTATCTGGCCGGCGAAAGATTTTAGCAGCACCAGGTCTTCCTGCGCGATACGCTGCTGGCTTAGCAGATTGTCAACTATAAGCAGACCTATGGTAGCGCCCTGCACCGCCAGCGGCAGATAAAGCACGCAATCTTTATAGCGCTCCATAAAAGCGCCGGAATCGCGGCCAAGCACAATGTCCGCAAAACGGTGGGCGCCGGGCTCAAGCGGTATTTCCTCATAGGCGATGCTTTTTATCTGACCGCGGATATCCGCGCTTAATTCGCCTTTTAGTTTTTTATTTTTCTCATCTATCAGATACAGCCTCACCCTGTCAAAACCAAAATAGGTCTGAATACCGGCAAGTATGCGCCTGAAACTGTCGCGTACCCGCAGACTGCCGGCAAAAACCTCGGTAAGCTCGGTTATTGCCTCAATATTCCTTGAATATTTTTTGTTCAGGGAGAAAAATTCCGCCTTATAATAGTTGCGCAGGAATTCCCCGATAAAGGCCATGGCCGCCGCGCACTCAGACGGTGAAAAGCGCTTTTTCCGCAAGTAGCGCTCCAGGCGCACAAACCCGGTGGAAACAGCCGGGGAATTTTGCAACGGAGCGCCGCTGTAATCAAGCCTGAAAGGGATCGCGGCAAAATATCCGGCGGGTCCTTTAAATGGAACAGGCTGAAGAGTTTTAAGCGCTTTAAGCCAGACGGAGTCCGTCCTCCTTAGGCGGACGCCCGCTGAAATAGAGGGCGCCCCCGGCATGGAGTTTTCCTCATGCTCAAAAACCACTCCGCGTAATAACCTCAGGCGAAGGCGCAGATGTGAAGTCTTTTCATCGTATTCGTAGAAAGAAGCGCCGTCCAGTTCAAACCGGCGCGAGGCGGCTTCCAGCGCTGCTTTGAAAAAAGCATCCTGGCCCGCGTAATAGGCCTGAGAATAATCGTTCGCCTGTTCTTTGAATTTTTTAGGCTTCTTCATTGGTTAATACTATTTCGCTAGTAGGCTAGTAGGCGAGTAAGCTGGTAGGCGTGTATGCTTGGAGGCCTGCTAATTCAGGAACTCCATAGAAAGCATACCAGCCTACTAGCCTACCCGCATACCAGCTTCCCATCCTTAATACAACGACAACAGATAATCCGCTTCACTCTGGGCCATAATCAGTTCACGGGTTAAACTGTCAATCGAATAATCCTGGCGTGAAACAGCAAGCGACATGTTCCACAGTATCCGCTCAAAAAGCATTTCTGCGGTAGGGTAAACCGTTATGTTAGGCCGCAGGCTCGCTCCCGCGAAAATCCGCCTGTAAAGCGCGCCGGAAGAGGGCGAACCGCAGCTGCGATGCCCCCTGTCTAGCCGCTCTTCAAAAGCGGTTTTATTACACGGAAAGGCCAAAAAAGCAGAGGCGAAATTACCTGAACGCTCCGGCTTTAACAGCCATTTAAGCAGAGCCCCCCCCTCTTTAAAACCGGCTGTCCCGGAAAAAATAGCCAGGTTGCTTATATTCACGGGGAACGATGAGCCGCAGCCCGGAAACAACAGCATGTCAAACGCCTCTTTTTTTGCGCTTTTAGAGGAGCAGAGATCCCTTGGTGAAAAAGCAAAAACGGACCGGTCGGCGAAATAGCCGGCCCCCTCAAACAAGGAAGGGGAAAACAGCCTGACATGGCCGCTTATGGCCAGATCAAGCATATCCTGAACGCCTGCCGAAGTTTCATCTTTATTGAAAGAGGCACGGTTTAAGTCCTGTGAAAAAAGTCCTCCGCCGCGGCTCCAAACCCTGGGCAGAACATTGTCAAGCCCAAGAGAACCGGAAGACCCTGAAAAACAAAGCGGATAACAATCAGCGCTCCTGGAGCGGCGCGATATGCAAAGCTTTTCAAGAACCGATATAAATTCTTCCCAGGAAAAGCCGTTATCCCCAGGATGCCAGGACCGGGCTTTTAACGCGCCTCGGCGGCAAAAAAGAGACGGAGCTTCCATCCACCATGGGGCGGAGAAAACAGCCCCGCCGTCTCCGGGCGCGAATTCTCTGGTTATAAATCCCGGGCAGGCCAAAGGGTTGAAATCGTCTGAAATTTTTGAAAGGTCGGAGAGCAGACCGAGTTTTGCAAGAAGCGCCGTCCAATTGTGCGGAATTTCAATAATATCGGCAAGCGGGTTTCGCTTTGAGTCGCGCAGATGGGCAAAAATATTTTCCCAAAGGCTGCTCCTGGTCTTAACAGCAAACTCCGCTTTTATCTCCGGAAAATGGGCGCAAAACTCCGCAAGCATTTCCCTGAAAGCCAGATGCTTTGAACTGTCCGAATCTGATAAGAGCCAGATTAGCATAGTCAAGCCTCAAGTCACAGGTCACAGGTCACAAGCAAGAAAGATTAACGATTTAAGATTAAAGACTGTTGGGCTGTATGTCCTTTTCCTTCCGCTTTCAACCCTCAGCCGAACGCCTATCTTGTTTCCCACTTGTGACCTGTGACTTGTTACTTTTTTTACTGCCATGCCGCGCTGTCAAGGTCAGGCGCTATCTCAACCGGGCCGGGGTCCGCTTTGGCCTCAAGCCTTTTCATAGCGCATAAAGCTATCATGGCGGCGTTATCCGCGCAATAATTCTTTTCGGGAAAACGCACTTCAAATCCTTCAAGCGCGACAAATCCGGCGCGCAACGCCCCGTTAGCCGAAACACCGCCGCCCACGGCTATGCGTTTAATACCCAACGACCGGGCGGCCAGGGCCGTTTTCTTAACCAGCGTTTCTACAACCGCGTCCTGAAAAGCCCTGCATACCATCGCGCTCTCAGGGGGAGAAAGGCGCCCGCCACACAGCGCCGACGGGCAACTTGTCCGCCCATGTTGTAGTGGCGGACGCGGGCCCCGCCCTTTTGCCCGATGCTTTCCAGAGCAGTTGGCAAAAGGGCGGGGCAGCCCTCCGCGATAAAAATCCTGTCCCAGCTTTTCGGCCAGATAGTAGCTGACCGCCGTTTTAAGCCCGCTGAAAGAGAAATCCCAGCTGCCGGGAAGGTAAGGCCTTGGAAACTTCAGCACGGCTTTCTTTATTGAGGCAGCGGCGCGCTCAACGGACGGGCCGCCGGGGTAGGACAGGCCAAGGAGCTTTGCCACCTTGTCAAAAGCCTCACCCGCGGCGTCGTCGCGGGTACGGCCGAGCACTTTATACTTACCATACCCGTCGGCGCGCCAAAGCTCGGTATGTCCCCCTGAAACAAGAAGGGCCACAAGCGGGAATTTCAGTTTTTGCTTTAATTTTTCCCCCTCGTATTCACAAGCGAGCAGATGGCCTTCAAGATGATTAACGCCGATGAGCGGAACACCCAGAAGCTCCGAGGCTGCCTGCGCGGCCACCCGTCCCACCATAAGAGCGCCCGGAAGACCCGGCCCCCTGGAAAAAGCCACAGCTGTAACGGCAGGCGTTTTGCGGCGTTGCCTGTCTCCCGTTGCCGCACGCGCCAACGCTGTCTTCAGCACCAGGCCTATCTTTTCAAGGTGCGCCCGGCTAGCCAGCTCAGGCACCACGCCGCTATAGCGGCGGTGCAAAGCTATCTGGGAAAAAACCACATTGGAAAGCAATCTGCCGCCCTCAAGCACTGCCGCAGCGGTTTCGTCGCAGGTGGTCTCCAGGGCAAGTATTTTCATAAGTAAGCAGGTAGTAGATAGTAGGTGGTAGGCAGGGAATCGGTGTTCCTTATTCCTACATTCTACCTGCTACATACCACCTACTTGCCGTCACTTCCCGGGTCTCAGATTCCCCAGCACTTCCCTGGCTTTTAAAAGCTCAAGCGCTCTGTCCAGCACCTCGTCACGTACCGCTTCGGCTTTCTTCGGGCCTGCTTCCCTGGTATTTACCGTGGCGGCTTTGCCTTGTCGCGGACCGGCTGCGTCAGGCACGGCCTTTTTTCCCTTTTTATCATCCGCCTTACCGCCGGGATAAAGAATTTCGTCCGACTGCAGAATAAGTTTCTTTTCGGCTTCAAGAGCTACCTTAACTTCAATATCGGGGGTTATGCCGCCGGAGTCTTCTTTAGCATTGCGTTGTATTAAACGGCCGTTTGGAGTGTAATACTTGGCTATAGTAAGACGCAGGGCGGACTTATCGGAAAGAGGGATCATGGACTGCACGCTGGCCTTGCCAAAACTGCGCTCACCTATTATTAAGCCGCGTTTATTATCCTGCACGGCGCCGGAAACTATTTCGGCCGCCGACGCTGAATAGCGGTTGACCAGAATAATAAGGGGCACATCGGAGTAGGGCGCCGAAGCGCCGGCGCGGAATTCCTGGTGATTTTCCGGCTTGCGTCCCTTGGTAAAAACGATCATCTTGTTTGAATCCAGAAAAAGTTTTGAAATATCCACCGCGGCGGACAACAGGCCGCCCGGGTTATAACGAAGGTCAATCACCAGTCCCGCAACGCCATGTTTTTTAAGGTCTTCAATGGTTTTATTAAAATCCTCCACCACATGCCCGGTGAATTCCGTTATTTTGATATAGCCGATCTTACCGTCAAGCATACGGGACCTGATGTTTTCGGCCTTTATTATTTCGCGGGTAAGCGTAAGGTCTTTATTTATCCAGTCTGCATTTTTGTCTTCAGGCTCGCGCGCGATAGTAATATTGACTTTGGTACCGGGCACGCCCCTCAGCTTTTTTATGGCCTCTTCCATCAGCAGGTCTCTGGTGGATTCTCCCTCTATCTTGACTATTTTGTCGCCGGGGAACATTTCCGCCCTGTAAGCCGGGGTGCCAAGGAGCGGTGTAACCACCGTCAGCCAGCCTTCCCTCATGTCCACTTTTATACCTATACCGCCGAATTCGCCTTCGGTATCGCTTTTCACCCTTTTATACAGATCCGGTTCCATGAACTGCGAAAAGTCGTCAAGCTCGCCAACCATACCTCTGGCGGCCCCGTATACAAGCTTTTGGGAATCAATGTCTTCAACATAGCTTTCACGTATCATCTCCATAACATCCACTATGACCTTCAACTGCTGGTACGTATTGTCGATGGCCATATTTACATAAGGAAAAACTGCGCCCATGGCCAGAGCGACTGTGGTAATGAAAACTATTTTTTTGAAATTTCTCATCTTCTTCTCCTAAAAGGCAACAGGTAGCAGGTTATCGGTAACAGGCAGAGGACCGCCGAACAGCCCGGCGAGTCCGTCCGCCTTAGGGGACCCCGCTGAAATAGAGGGGACCTTCGGCGGAAAGGCTTAAATTACTGCCTCGCAGCCCGCAACTGATGCCTGATACCTGTAACCCACCCGTCCACCTCGGGCGGACGGGTTAATAAACACATTATACCTTAGTTTTTAAGCCATATCATAGGATCCAACGCCCGTTCACCCTGGCGGATCTCAAAATAAACCGTTCCGCCGCCGCGGCCTTTTTCCAGGCCGACCCCCTGGGTGTCCGCTCCTGAAAAACCGAGCGCAGTTTCAGTGGAGACAAAATCTCCCTTAGCCGCGGACATTGAGCTTAAAAGACCGTAAATGGTAAAAAAGCCCTTTTCATGGTCCACTATAACAACATTGCCATAAGTTCTGAAAGACCCAGCGTAAATCACTTTCCCGGCCATTACGGCAAAAACCTGGGCGTTTATAGCGGTATGTATTCTTATTCCCTCGCGCACTATCCAGGTTTTAAGCGCCGGAACTTCCTCGCGGCCGAAACGGCTTATAACTGTCCCCTTTGAAGGCCAGGGCAGGGAATGCCTGGGTAAAGGCAGGTCTTTTGAGCCGGTTTCGCGCCTGTAAGGGGACTGTTTTTCAAGTTTCTTTACCAGCCGTTTAAGCCCCTTGGCCGCGTTTTGCAGATTTTCCAGCTCGCGGGAAAGCCGCGCCTGCTGTTCGCGGGAGCGTTCAAGCTCGCCAAGTTTGCTTTTCACCGCGTTTTTCTGTGCGGATAGCTGTTTTTCAATCAGCACCTTGCTGACTTTAAGCTCACGGCCGCGGAGCTCAAGCGTCCGCATATCTTTGTTCACCTTTATGGATTCGCCCCGCAATCTGGCGATGAGCGCGTGTTTTTTTATAATGGCGGAGTTAAGAAAGATGCTCTTTGAAATTTCCATGTTCCCGTAATAAGGACAGTCAATATCATTCAACAGGGCATAAACCGCTATTTCGCCGTGGAAATCCGAGGCAAGACTTTTACGGTTTTTTTCAAGTGACTCGTATTTTTGCTTTGATTCGGAACTTTTAGCCCTTGAAGCGGATAAACGAGTCTCAAGTGCGCGTTGACGCGCGCTGTCCTGTTTTTGCTGTTTTTTAAGGCCGTCTATCTCGGAACTGAGGCGGTCTTCTTCCTGCCTGTAGCGTTCAAGCTCTTTTTTCTTTTCTTCCAGCTGCTGGTTTATTTCCTCAATACCTTTCTTTTTGGCTGCAACGCGGTCCGTCTCCTGACCCGCGCATAAAGAGGGGACTAAAAGCGCCGTCAGCGCCAGCAGCGGGATTAAGCCGAGTTTTACTATTGGAATTTTTGACATGTCAGGATAAGGGATAGAAAGCCTAAAGGCACAAAGGGGCAAAGACACAGAGGCACAAAGTGAAAGAGCTCCTTATAACTTCTCCACTTTGTGCCTTTGCTACTCTGTGCCTTTGTGCCTTTTTCATCAACGCTCATTTTTCCATTGACATAATACCCATCCGCCTAAGGCGGACACGGCCGCTATAGCCGCGTGCCATAACGGGTTGGGCCATACCCAGAGAGAGCTGAGATATTTTACGGGATAAATCAGGCCGTAGGCGGCAATCGTGGATAAACCCGCGCCGGCTGCTCCAGCTGCAAACCAGACGCTGTCTTTTTTAAGAGCGCAAAACAACCCGGACAGGGTTTTGCGGTAGGAAAGTATCATGACGGACATCAACAGGAACGCGCAGGCTGCGGCGTAAAAACCCAGGGTTATTAGCTGGGCGTAGAACAAAGCGTGTAAAATGGCGTAAGCCTCAAGCGGCTTGTATCTTATGTCAGCCACGCCAGGGACCTTCCTGGCCTCTTCCGTCCACAAATCCACCCCGCCGAGGGCATCTTCTTTTAACTTGATCTCCCAAGTGTCCGGCAACGGATTTCCGCCCACGGCGAGCACCGAAGAAACCAGCTCGGGGTCGTCTTCCTTCAGCTTTTTAAGCCGTGCTTCTTTGTCCACAAAAACCGCGCTCAACGTACCTTGTATGTTTTTAAGCCCATTCTCCACTTCAGAGGCTGTCACTTTGCCCCTCTCGCTTTTAACCGCCACTATCCGGAAATCGTCCTTCAGTATAAAGGCGATCTGGTTCATCTGCGCACGGATGAAAAGCAGAAGTTCGGCCGAAAGCCCCATCGAAAATGCCAACAAGAACACAACCCGGTAACCCTTGCGGCCACCCGATTTTTTACTTTCATTACGATGTTCTTCCATAATCTCTCCTGCCTGGCGCTGAAGTAACAGCCCTTGCTAAAACCAGATTATAGCTTTTTTCCCAAAGGAGGCGCCCGGAGATAGAGTGTGGAAGGCTGCGGCAATCTAGACAGTGAAACGGTTATGACCGCTTCCCACCCGGTTACAGTGCTGATTCCACCGAGACGACGAAAGGCGAGCGGGAAAGTTCGCCCACCATCTCAATGGAGATACTGCCGGTAACATCAAAGGCGGTAAATTTTGAAGAACCGCCGGGTGACGGCAGGCGGGAAATATTTTCAGACACGAACCCTTTGTCGGAGCCCAGATTTTTAATAAACCGGCTGACAAAAGCGCCGGAATCGTTCTGGCAAGGCACTTTCAGAGTGAATTTCACACGGGTTTTGAGCGGCACGCCGAAGCTTTTTTTCTCCACGGACATTCCAGCCACTTTTGGATTCTTATAAATTGCGTCAAGCCTGGCGGACTGCACCCAGCCGAACACTACTATTTTTCTGGCGTTTTTCAAGTAAAGGGTTTTTTCACCAGAAAACCTGAAACCCGCCGAAACCGCAATTTCCTTAAGCATACCGCTGTAGTTTCTTTCTTTGGGCAGGATTCTCACAAAAACATATTCCCCGGGCAAACTGCCTTTCCGGCCTAGCGGTTTCACAAAAGAGGCGATCGGACCCGAGTCCCCTGCAAAAGTGACTTTATAATAATCCGCGGGCAGGGCGGGGAGGTCCGAATGACTGGAAGCCGTTTTGTGGGCCAAAGGCCTTTGGGACGGCACCTCCTGAGGATTGGCCGTCAGGCCGGTTAGACGGCCATAGGAAGCATTTTGCGGAGTTAGCGGAGCGGACCTGATTTTTTTAAGCGACGGAGTTTCAAGCGGGGACAGGGCGTCCCTGAAACCACCTCTCGCTTTAATGGCATTATTTGGATTAAGGTAGCCGTACGAGGTTTCAATAAAATCCTGATAAGCGGGGTCTGTATAAGGGGAGGAACCTATCAGCCTGGGATCGTAACCGGGATTTTCCTGCGCCGCGCTGTTGACATGAAAAAAAGCGCTGATAAAAACAATAAAGAGGATTTTTTGAACCATTTTTTTCTCCGTTGCCCCACCACCTGCCCGGCTTGTCCGCCAAAGCATATGAGTGTTTAGGGCAAAATAACGAAAAAAGAGGAAGCAGGAATAACAATCAGTTATTCCGTTTCCCCTGGTTACTCCGGATTCCTCGGCCCGGAGGTGGATGCTCCTTTGCCTTATCAAAGGATTACAAGGTACTAATCGGCAGTGCCGTAACGGGACTACCCCGTCAGCCGGCCACACCTTACTCTTATTTTACACTTAATCGTGAAACACGCCCAGGTGCGTTGGACCCGCTAAACGGAAGGGATTTGGCCTATGCGCAGATAGGCCTTTCGGGCAACAGTGAAAGTGGTAAGGGTAAGTAAACGGCAAGCCCTGCTATTATATTTTCACGCAGAGTAAACCCATCCGCCTCAGGCGGACGGCTTCCCCTGACGGGGCAAAAGCCAGACCTGGGCCAGTTTATAGGAAATGAAACCAAAAATTATAATGAGCAAAATACCGGAAACCACGACACGCCGTGCCCAGGCGGAACCTGTATAGGCCGGCATGTCAACCGCATCCATAATTTCGAAAACCCACCACTTGGTTCCACTCACCGCTGAGACCGAAACCAAATAGGTGCGCCCCCTGAAAAACACTTCGCTCGTGAAGCTGGAAAACTCTTTATCGGAGGCCGACGCCACCATTTTAGAAACTTCAGGAGTGGCTTTCAGCCCCGGGGTAATTGTGGAACGGCCCATGGAATCAGCTATTACCTGCCCGCCGCCGTCTAAAAGACCGAAATTCCCCCGGGAATTTCTGCCCATAAGCCTTGTTACCTCTCCAAGATAGGCAAGACTAAGCCGGCCCGCCAGAAAAAAATCAGGTTTAGCGCCCCTTGAAGCAACAACCGGCTCTATGAGCAGTAGCGCCGGCGGCGTATAATCGCCGAATTCCACCGCGCCGGCGGATTGCTCATTTTGGGCAGCCATCCTGAAAACGGCTTCTTTTGAATAATCCACGGGGTCCTTAAGGGAAGCGGTTCCCGCCCGCGCTATTTCCCGGCCTGAACGGTTCAGCACGGAAAATTCGGAAAAAACACTGGGATTTTCCCTCATCTTTCTTTCCAGAAAAACTTTTTTTCCGGAGAGCGAAGAAGCGGAAAAATCTTTAACGGCGGTTATCTTTGAAAGATTGTAATTAACGGTCAGCACCGACGACAGAATACCGGCGGCGGTCTTTGTGCGCAGTTCAAGGTAAGAAAGGGTATCTTTCGTAAGCAGTCCCCTGGCGCCGTTTAAAAAATGGGCGCTTAAAATAGAGAACGGCAGAAGAAACATTAAAATTACCGAAACAATAAACTTATATTCGTTCTTTATTTTCATGAATACTCCCCGTAGGAAGCCCCTTCCTTCCTGGTTCAATTCTAGCACATTGCCCGGCGCCCATAAACGCCCCGCCTAGGCTTGTCGGCTGTTCCAACTCATTTTTTGTATCATATCATTTATGACGGACGATATAATTGAACTGGAATTTAAGAAAATAGTCGGCGAAGGCAAAGCGCTGGGGCGGCATGACGGCAAAGTGGTATTCTGCTACGGGGTGCTGCCCGGCGAAACCGCCAGGGTTAAGGTAACCTTCGAAAAACGGAACTTCATTGAAGCGGAGCTCCTTGAAATAGTCACTCCCTCGCCAAAACGCGTGCCGGCCAAAGAAGACCATTACATAAGCTGTTCACCATGGCAGATAATGAATTACTCCTGCCAGGCCCAAACGAAAAAAAGCCTTATTGAGGACCTGCTTTATCAGACCACCAAAGAGACCATACGGCTGGATAAATTTTACGAAGCCAAAGAACTTTTCGGCTACCGCACAAAAATTGAGTACAGTTTCACCGAACACGAGGGCAAACTGGCGTTTGCTTTCCACAAACGCGGCAACTTCAGGGAAAAATATATATTGAACAACGGCTGCATCCTGATGAGCGAAAAGACGAACGCTCTCGCGCTTGAAATACTTGAGATATTAAATAAAACCGGCCTTTCAACGGCGGATTTAAAAACCCTTATTTTCAGGGAAGCCAAGCGCACGGATGAGCGCGTGGCGGTTTTATTTCTCAAGCGCAAGGATATAACTTTGCCTGAAATAAAACTGCCCGGGCTTAACGGTTTCATGGCGGTTTACTCAAACCCCTTAAGCCCCATGAGCGTGGCGGACGAGATCCTTTCCGCGTGGGGAAACGATTTTGTGACCGAAAAAGTGGGCGGCACGGCGCTTTCGTACGGTTTTGATTGTTTCTTCCAGAACAATATTGACCTTTTTGAAGAAGCGCTTAAAGAGATCCGGGAAGCGACTTTCAAGTGCGGCAAGCTGATAGACCTTTATTCAGGCGTCGGCGCCATAGGCCTGTCGCTTAGCGGCATGGCGGATAAAATTTACGCGGTGGAGTCGGTACCCAACGCCGCGAAATACGCGGCTTTGAACGCCGCCAACAATAACGCGCCGCATTTTGAAATACTATGCTCAATGTCTGAAAAGGCCGACGCGGCCTTTCTTGAAGGCGCCGACATCCTTGTGCTTGACCCCCCCAGGGCCGGTCTGCACAATAAAGTGATGAAAAAGATAATGGAACTGCTCCCGAAAAGGATAATCTACTTATCCTGCAACCCCATCACGCAGGGACGCGATGCCGCCTTCTTCCTTGAAAAATACAAACTTATCCGCGCGGCCGGCTTTGACTTTTATCCCAATACCCCCCACGCGGAAACGCTCATGGTGTTTGACAAGGCGTGAATTTTTGCAACTGCTCAGGTTGTCAGGTTCACGGGTCAGGGTTCACGGTTATCTTTTACACAGGCAAGTGAGATAATTGATGGATCTGCGAACGATAGCATGAGTGCGCCTGGCTTAAGCGTAGACATCTTGAAATTCAACCGTTGAACCGTTCCAGACTGCTTGGCGGGAAACCGCTGAACCGTGAACCTGAGTAGTTGCGATTTTTCAGGTTTTAAAATCAGAAACGCTTACGGTGTAATATCTGGTACCGCATGGGTATCCGGGGTATGGGCCGCAGTTTTGGCCGCCGTCACCGCGGTCACTACTGGGACGCGCCGGCGCGGTGCTTGTGTTTACGGAATTGACCGGTCCCTGTAAATTTTTTGGTTGTTCCCGGGCGGAAGGCTGCGCGGGCTCCATAACGGCTTTATTGCTTTTGAAGCACGCGGCCAGGGAGGCAAGCGCGAGCGCGGCAATGCCCAAGGCCCCTATTTTTGTTATCTTATCAAGCTCGCAGGCATTCAGGCCGGTTTTCGCGCCAAGTTCATAAATTTTCTTCATTTTAGTCCTTTTAGTCCTTTGCCGCGAACCGATTCCCCGAAAAAACAAGACCGGCGGCCGCTTGAAAGCTGCCGCCGGTAAACTGCCGGCCTCCGGCAATGGAATTTACTGAACACAAAATTCTCGTATTCATATTATACGACTTATTTTGGCAGATAGCAGATACTTTTTAAGGCAGAAGTCTTCGGCCGCCGCGCGGGAAAATATTTTTATTTTTTGAGCCTGACCCTGCCCTTTTGCCCTGGGCTTTTTAACTCTGTTGGCAAAAAGGCGGGGCGGGGATTTGCCGGAAACGAGGCAATTTAAATAATTAAGACCTGTGTCAAAAACCGAGTTAAAATCCTCATCGGTAAAAATGCCGTTAACCGCTTTTTTTAGAAGTTCCTCCATCAGATATCCCTGGAAGTTCCCTTCAATCAACCGGTCACAAACCGCTTGGCGGCCGAAATCCGCTCCGTCGCCGGATGGTTTCAAACCAAAATATCGGCTGGCTATTTCAGCGCTGTAAACCGCCTGTTCAAACGCCTCGTCCGGACCTTTGGCTGAAATGAGCGATTTTATCACCTTTTCCTGGCCGGAAATTATCACTTCATTCTCAAAACAGGCAATATTTCCATGCAGCAGACATTTTCGCAGGGCGGAAGCCAAATCCGCGTTTTTGGAATCATTTTTAACAGTCCTAAAACGCAAAGCCGGCCGGTCCCTCTGAAAATAAAAGCCGGCAGATTCAATTATTTCAAAACCGGCCTCCTTCAGAAGTCTGGCCAGCAGTTCACCGGGGAAACAATAAAGGTGATTCATGCCCGGCGTCTCGCTGCCGTATACCCAGCCCAAAACGGCCTCTTTTTGTTCCGGACCGCCATTAAGAAAAATTTCAAAAGCCCTGGTTATGTCGGGGGTTTCAATAAGAAGACATCCGCCAGGACGCAAAACCCTTCGGCACTCGCTTAAAAAATAGCCGGTTTTAAAAAAACCAAGGTGCTCTATAAGCTGTAATGCCGTAATTTCCCCAACACTTGCGTCGGCAAAATCCAGATCATGCGCGGACATTATTTTATCCGACGGCACGTCCGGATTTGAGTCTATGTTGATATAGCCGGCAAGGCGGTTATAGCCGCAACCGATGTTCAATTTCATCTCTCGCCTTTAAATATTTCCGCCAGCTTACGAAGCCCGGGGCCGCCTGATAGACTTCTAAATTTCAGCATTATTCTTCCAAGCGGGCTGCCGAGCTCTTTGCGAAAAAGACGCTGCTCTATTTTCCAGAAACAGCAGGGGTCATTGTGGAAACTCCCGGTTTTCATGAGCGACATCTCGTTGCAGCCGCCTTTGCAGGAGTCAAGATATTTACAGGAAACGCAGTTAGAACCCGCCTGTTCAGGTTTAAAATGCCTTGAGCGGGCAAAAGAGCCGGGGTTGTTCCACAACTCGTAAAGGCTTATTTTCCGGACATTGCCTTCCACATATTTATCGTCATTTATGGAAAGGCAGCCAAGAATCTCGCCGTTGCTGCGCACACCCAAAACTGAAATCCCGGCCTGGCAACCCGCCCACTTTTCCTGAAGCGAGGTGTTTTTAAGCATTATTGAGTTAAATCCCAGATCATGCGCGCCTATGACCGGCATTTCATCCGCGGGATAATTGCGGCGGGTGGATTCTACAAACAGGCCCACTGAATAAAATTCCTCTTCGTCCAGAAGGAGATCTTTTGAAAAACGGCGGCCCTCGGAGCCCGCGGTCTGAATCTGCCAGGCGATGCCCCGCCCTTTAAGCTGGGCACGCATTTTTGCCAGCTCACCGATATTCAGTTTGTGCACGGTAGTTATCACACTTACAGGCAGATTATGCTTGAGCGCAAGTTCGATGAACTCCCAGGAATCGGCGTAAGCCCCGGCGCGGCCGCGGATACGGTCATGCAGTTCCGCCATGGCCGCGTCTATGCTTACGGCCACGACACGTGGCGCGAGCCGCGCCAGTCTTTTTATTATTCCTTCGTCAACAAAAGTACCGTTGGTAATTACGGAGAGCTCCATGCCGAGCTCTTTAATTTTGGAGGCAACTTCCCAAAAGTCTTTCCGCAAAAACGGCTCGCCGCCCATAAGGGCCACGCCCATGCAGCCGGTTTTTTTCAGGTCTTCGCAGAGTTTGAAGGCTTCTTCGGTAGTTAATTCATCGTCCCGTTTTTTACCCGCGGATGATCCGCAATGAATGCAGTTGAGGTTGCAGGCCAGCGTGAATTCCCAAACACAGCAGCCAAGTTTATATGATGATACATCCATAAATTAACGATTACGGTGATAGGAAACAACGATTACAGTGATAAATTCACAGCATCAGGCGCCGGACTTCACACTTGGCATTGCCGAAGTTAACAAGAAGGCCTACTTTTAATCCGGAAGCTTTTAAATATGAAATCACCTGTCGTTCGAAAATTTTAGGCAACTTCCCCATTACTGCCTTGATTTCAAGTATAACACTACTTCCAATTAAAAAGTCAGTCCGGAATGTGCCAATTTCAGTGCCGCCAAAGCTCACTCTAAATTCCTTTTCACATTCGAAGTTTATGGACATCTTTGAGAACAGTAGTTTAGAGCATTTTCATAAATCTTCTCATTAAATCCAGGGCCAAGGGCATTATGCGCCTCATAACACGCTTTAATAATTCTCGCCGTAAACGTATCGTCTTTATCACTGTAATCGCCGTTGTTCATCACTGTAATCCCTTAATGATGTACCATAGAAACTCAAGATTACCTTTGGCGCCTTTTATGGGGGAGTCCATCAGGCCTTTTTCTTCTACACCTTTGATATTTGTAAAAACAAATTCCTTTAAATCCCCGATAGCCTTCAATCTTAAGCCTTCAGTCTTTACTATGCCTTTGCAGAGGTGCTTAGGCTCAAGCTCAAACTGCGGTTTGACCAGAGCGACAACCCCGGCTCCAGGGGCTATAGCATCAAAAACCGGGCCCAATATAAGTTTAAGGGAAATAAACGACACATCTATGGCGGCAAGTCCGGGTTTTTCCGGGAACAAATCGGGCTTTAAAAACCGGGCGTTTGTTTCCGGGATAAAAACCACTTTGGGGTTGTTTTTTACTTTCTCGTGAATCTGACCTATACCCACATCCACCGCGTAAACTTTTTTGGCGCCTTCCTGTAGAAAACAGTCGGTAAAACCGCCGGTGGCAACTCCCACATCAAGACAGACTTTATCTTTGGCGCTTATTTTGAAATTATCCAGCGCCCCTTTGAGCTTAAAACCGCCGCGCGAAACATAAGGGCAGTCCGGCCTGACCAGCTCAATAACATCGCCCTCACGTACCGCCTGCCCCGCTTTATCAGCCGGCTTGCCGTTTATGGTAACCAGCCCCGCCATAATGGCGCGAAGCGCCCTCTCGCGGCTTTCAAAAAGCCTCTGTTCCACGCAGGCGACATCAAGTCGTTGTTTACCAGACATTATTATTTTTATCGCTGTGATCGCTGTGGCTAATCACTGTTATTTTCCTCAAACTTTTCCAGTTTCAATTTACCTTCAGCGTCTTTTTTCAAAACTTCAATTTTGCGCTTTATTTCTTCCAGTTTTTCGGAAAGTTCTTTTGAGATCCCCACCCCTTCCTCAAAAAGGGACAGGGATTCCTCTATAGGCGTGTTTTCGTCTTCCAATTTACCCACTATCTCTTCAAGTTTGCCCAGTTTTTCCCCGAAACCGCCGGTCTTTTCTTTTTTTACCATAAAGTCTCCTGTTTCGGCCCATCCCCGCCTTTTTCTCCACTTGTGACTTGTGTCTTGTGACCTGTGACAAAGCCGGATTCCCCGGAAGGGGAATCCGGCTTTATTACTTCCGCCTCGGCACGCCCTTCCGCGAACTGCAAAGAAAGCCTGTCACCCGCGCGCAGGCCGGCGGCTTTTTTCACGGCTTTGCCGTCGGCTTTTTTAACTATGGCGTAACCTTTTTTAAGCGGAAAAAGCGGGCTGAGGGTTTTCAGTTTTTCTCTTTGTAAATTCAGTTTTTCTCCGGAACGCCGTATTTTTTCCGCGGCGCCGTCAAACAGAGCTTCCACCGCGGTGTCTAAGCGCTGCACCGGCCTTTCAAGCAGAAACAGCGGATTTACGAGTGCCCGGCTAGAGGCAAGACGGCGGAACTTGCCGGAGAGGTTTTCGTAATAAATACGCAGACTTTGGAGCAGTCGTCTTTCAAGCCCGGCTATATTGTCGGCCAGTTCCACCTTGCTCTTTACCACCAGTTCCGCCGCGGACGAAGGCGTGGCCGCGCGCAGGTCGGCCGTAAAGTCGGCGATGGTAAAATCAGTTTCGTGGCCCACGCAGGAAATTACCGGTATTTTTGAACCGGCGATCGCCCGCGCCACTATTTCTTCGTTGAATGCCCACAGATCTTCCATGGAGCCGCCGCCGCGCCCCACCAACATTACGTCTATATCCGGGAAATTGTCGTTCAGGTCTTTTATAGCCTGCGCTATTTCTTCCTTTGAGCCCGCGCCCTGCACTTTTACCGGCGCTATTATTATGTGTAAATTGGCGTAGCGGCGTTTAAGTATTGAAAGGATGTCGCGTATGGCCGCGCCCGTGGGCGAGGTGACTACCGCTATTTTCTGCGGCAGGGCGGGTATAGGCCGCTTCCGGGCCGGGTCAAAAAGGCCTTCCGCCTGCAATTTTTTCTTTAACTGCTCAAAAGCCAGCTGCAGGGGCCCAAGGCCCGCGGGCTCTACCTCACGCGCCATCAGCTGATATTTGCTCTGCTTGTCGTAGGTGGTAATATTACCGCGCACGCGTACCAGCAGGCCGTTTTCCAGTTCAAATTTAAGGCCGGCGGCAAATCCGCGGAACAGGACGCCTGAAATATTGGAAGTCGCGTCTTTCAGGTCAAAATAGGCATGGCCCAGGGACGAAACCTTAAGCCCGGAGATTTCCCCCTCCACCCAAATCTCGCGGTAGGAGGTTTCAAGCAGGGACTTTATACCCCGGCTGAGTTCGCTGACTGTGTAAATTTTAGGTTCCATGATGAGTCAAGTCACAAGAACACAGGAACACAAGTCACAAGTGTTAAAACAAACAAGAACAAAAGCTATTCTTTGAAAAACTTTGTATTCTGTGCCCTTTCCTCTCGGTGGCTTACTTGTGCTCCTGGGTTCCTGTGCTCTTGTGCTCTGCTTTAAGCCGCTTCATGCGTTTGGCAATTTCTGCCTCAAAACCCTGCTCAGCGGGCCGGTAAAAAGTTTTGGGCTCCGGCATATACTCCTGTTCAATGTAGTGATTGGGGAAATCGTGCGGATACTTGTAACCCTTGCCGTGGCCGAAGGCTTCGCCGTCTTTGGAAGCGTCGCGCAAGTGCATGGGCACGGAACGGACTTTTCCTTTTTCAGCCTCGGCCATGGCCTCGTTTACGGCCAGATATGAAGCGTTGGACTTGGGCGAGCAGGCCACGTAAATAGCCGCCTGCGCAAGTATTATTCGCGCCTCCGGCATGCCCAGCGCCTCCGCCGCCTTGAAAGCGCTTTGCGCGAGCACCAAAGCCATAGGGTTTGCGTTGCCCACATCCTCCGAGGCGCAAATAAGTATGCGCCGCGCCACAAAACGCGGGTCCTCTCCGGCAGCCAGCATTTTGGCCAGCCAGTAAACCGCGGCGTCGGGGTCGGAACCCCTCATAGATTTTATGAAAGCGGAAATGTGGTCGTAATGTTCATCTGAGCTTTTATCATAGCGCAGGCTGCGCCTTTGTATGGATTCTTTTGCCGTGTCAAAATCTATTTTTCTTACGCCTTTGGAGTCCGGCTTTGTGGTGACGGCGGCAAGTTCCAGGGCGTTTAAAAGGCGACGGGCGTCGCCTATTGAATTTGAAACCAGATAGTCGGCGGCTTCTGTTGAAACCTCAACTTTCAGGCTTTTAACTCCCAGTTCAAGTTTAAGGGCGCGGGCCAGTATCTCTCGCAGGTGACTTTCTTCCAGCGGCTTGAACTCCACCACTATAAAACGCGAAAGCAAAGCGTTATTGATGTAAAAAAACGGGTTTTCCGTGGTCATTCCTATTAAAATGACTTCGCCTTTTTCCACGGAGGGTAACAGCACATCCTGCTGTGTACGGTTAAAATGGTGTATCTCGTCAAGGATAAGCAGCACGCGCTGTTTTTGCGCTATGCCGCCGGAAAGACTTTTTGAAAATTCAAGTATTTTTTTAAGCTCGGCAACGCCAGCGGTCGCGGCGTTAAGCTCAAAAACCCTGGCTTTTGTTTTTGAGGCTATATATCGCGCTAAAGCGGTTTTGCCTGCGCCGGAAGGACCGAAGAATACCGCGGATTTGAGGCTGTCCGACTCCACGGCGCGGCGCAACAGCTTACCTTCGCCCAATATGTGCTCCTGCCCGGAAAAATCCGAGAGCTCCAAAGGGGCAAGGCGGGCCGCCAGGGGAGCGCCGAGGGAACACCGCGGCTGCGGTATTCCCGCTCCTTCGTTCTGTTCATCTTCAAAAAGCCGGTCGGACATAAGCAAGTTACAAGTTGCAAGTCACAGGTCACAAGAACACAGGAGCACAGGAGCACAAGCAAGCGGTTAAAGATGACAAGTTGCAAACTGCGTGGGAATAAACAACAAAATCAAATCTATAAAGCCGAACTCTGCCTGTTACCCGTTACCTGCCACCTGCTACCTCTTAATTTCAAAACAACCCTTTCTCCATTGTTTTTTCCAGCTTCTCCACCAGCTCGTCTATTTTTTTCCCGTCGGCCTCGCTGTTGACTTCGGATTTCCGCTTTAAGTTATATAGTTCTGCGGCAAATTCAAAGGCGGCAAGCGTGGCCAATGTAGCGGTGTCGGGTATTGTTGTTTTTTCTTCTATCCGTTTTATTCTTTCTTCAACCTGGCCGACTATTGAGCTTATTTCTATGGGAGAAAGCCCGTCGGCCGCGACATTCATCTGGCGGCCTCTTATTTTTACCCGGGTTTCGGTATTAGTCATCGGTTCCATCCTCAAATAAACCAGGCTGCAATTCGGAGGCTTTTTCTATCCGGGCGCAAATTCTTGAAAGTTTTCGTTTGATGCCGGCTTTAAACGCTTCCAGCTCTCTGGCGCCGGTAGAATTTCTGGCGGACTTGCCGCGCTCAGCGCTAAGCAGCTCCACCTGCTTTTTCAGCACGGCATTCTCCTCTTCAAGCCGGGAAAGAAGAGCGGTGGCGTTTATAACAAGTTCTTCAAGCCTCTTAATCTTGCTGTACATGAATTGATTATAGTAAAAAACTGGAATTACTTCGGAACTCGGGGCACCTCTGCGGCGTTGCCGCGCGTATCATCTTTTCTTTTTGCCAGCCGCCGCCGTCTTCGCGCTTGTTTTCCGGTTTTTTGTTTTTTTAAAAGTTGGTTGCGAAGAAGCCGCCGGTTTGGCCATAGGCTTGACGGCGGGCGTGTAAAGTATTTTTGTGCCTATGAAAGTATTTTCAAAAAGTTTTTTGGCGGTGTAGGCGGTTACGCCGGCGCAAACGTGGGTGTACGCTTCATGCAGTTCTTGTTTGAGCGGAGGGCCATGAATAACAAGGGGGCTGTCCGTGAATATTACAAACTCCCCGAGTCCGCCGCTTCTGGGGTCCTTACCGGCCTGGGGCGGCTCCCAGGATATCTTTCCGTCTATTTCCTCAACCTTACCCCGCTGCGGCTGGGCAAAACGCTCTTTTGAGACTACGCGGGCGGAAGGCGGCATATTTTCCGTCCCGTTTCCAAAAAGCCTGAGCGGGGAATAAGAAAACGGACAATCCTTCAGCGAGTGGTCTCCCCGCATAATACTTATTTTCCCGGTCTCTTCGTTTATTTCAAGGTATGTGGTCATTATCTCCAACTGCTTTTCAAGAAGACGTTTTTCTTCCTGGAGGGAAACTCCGGCGTCATAAACGGCTTTGCTGGATTTGGCCAGCCCTTTGAGCTCTTTCTTGTATCTGGCCGCATCTTCCAGCCTAAGTTCCTTTAGGAAGCGTAATTCTTCCAAAACCGCGCCGGAGGTTTCCAAGGAGTCTTCCATGCGCTCCACATCCGACTGGACAATTCGCAGCCGCGCGGTTATTTTAGAATCACCAAACCACAGAAAGGCCGCAATCCCCGCGCCAAGCGCGAGAACATAAACCCGGGGGATTTTTTTCTGAAGCGTTTTTTTAAGTTCCATTATCGCCGCAATCATCAGAATTTTGGAGAAGCAGGTAGTAGCTAGCAGGCAGGATGAATAACTCTTAAGTCTTTCCGCCAGAGGCGGACCCGCCGGTTGTTTGGCGGGTTCTCTTCTGACTCTGCCCCTACATACTACCTACTACATACTGCCTATTCTATCGTAATTTAGTATATATACACCTTTGTTCCGGTGGGGACGGTGTTGTAAAGTTTTTCCAGGTCCCGGGCGCCAAGCCTTATACACCCGTGCGAAACAGAGAGCCCGAGGTTTGTTTCATTTTTTGTTCCGTGGATCAGGTATCCATTTCCAATATTAAGGGCGTATTTACCCAGTTCCCCTTCCACTACGCGAGAAGGGTCCTGTGGAGGCGGGATAGGCTCTTTATTTTCCACGAACGCCCAATCCGGCTTTATCCAGGCCGGAGTGTCTATTTTTGTGATAACCCGGAATTCCCCGCGCGGGGTGGCGAATTGCCAGGTGCGGCCGGTTTTTTTGTCTTTTACTATTCCGCCGCGGCCAACCGAGCAATCTGCTTCCAGGAGTAGGCGGAGGCCTTTTTTTAAATACAGCTTGTTGGCTTTGGTATCAACTACGATATGAAGCTTTCCCCCAAGCCTTCGGCCCGCTTCTTTTCTAAGCACGTACACTTCTTCCGCTATGGCTTTCTGGGTCCGTAAGTATCCTTTATTTTCCGGGTACATGGCGATTAAGCCGCTAAAAAAAGCCGCGTCATCCGCTCCGGAACGCACGTCCTGCAAAAGTGCCGCTGCCTCCCCGGTGTTTAAAGCCAGAAGGGCCGAATCCGCATCAAGCTTGCCGGAAGCTTTATACAGCGCCGCGCCATGGTTAGCCGTTCTGACGAGAATAAAGCACAGAACAAGCAGCCATATAAGAAACATGGGCCGGCGCAACATTATCTTGAGCATGAAAAATGAATCCTGCCCGATGGAACGGGCCTTTATTCTGCTGACCTTGTCTATTCTAGTAAACCCCGTCAGAGAACACAAACTCACTCACAGCCGCTGACAGCGCCCTGGCAAAACATACGTTTCCTTTTTCCCCGATTGGTTAATCCAGACGGGTAGAGTCAGTCAAGGCCCCCTCCTGCAGCGGCTCCGACCCGCACTTTGCATTCTCGCTCACTTTTAAGGCCGTAAACAGCCCGGCTATTGAAAGCAGCGAGGCCGCCATGAAAACCGATTTGTAACCGTAAGCCGCCCACAACAGCCCCCCCAAAGCCGGAATGGACATGGAAACCAGATGATCCATGGTGATGCCCAACGAAATTGTGGGAGCGATATCGGATTTATGTTCGGCTATTTTGTTGAGATAGGTCGTGCGCGCTATCCGGGTGGCAAACATCAGGTTATCAAGTATGAACAGGCAGTAAAGCGCCCATTTATCCGCGGAAAAAGCGAACCCCGCGCATATAGCGGCAAGGATAAAGGCGTCAGCTATAAACATTTTCCGCTCGCCGAACTTATCCACCACTATGCCGAAAGCCTGCCGGAAAATCACGCCGAGTGATGCCGCCGCGAGCATCAATACGGCCATAACGGACGGAGTGACGCCGTATACCGTAACCAGCACCCAGGGCGCGAACGTAAGGAAGATCTGCTTCCTGGCGCCAAAAAGTATATTAAGAATATAAAAATATCTGTACCGGGCGCGGAACACGAAACGCTTACCGCCCGGCGCGGCATCGTCTCCGGCGGTTTTTACGCGGGAAAACAGGAAAGCGGAACCGAACGAAGCGAGCGCCGCTATCAGAAACGCGGTTTGATACACGCGCGCGCCGACCGCCTTTGCGAGCACCCATACAACTCCCGCGCCCGCTATGGCGGCAAGATTGGTCACGCCGCTTATCTGGCCGAGCCTGCGCCCGTGCGACCCGTCTTTGGCGAGCCTTAGCCCCATAACGCTTTCCACCGTCATAAAAAGATGTCCGCCCATGCTCCACAACAGCATCCAGCCCATCATTACTTTTACCGAGGGCGAGAGGAAACCCAAGCCTAAGACCCCGATCGCGGAAAGGACGCCCGTGATAACGGCCCAGGAGCGAACAGGGAGCGCCGCCAGCAACCCGGTTACAAATATTATCAGGAAGCCGGGAAATTCACGCGGAAATTCAAGGAAACCGCGCTCCCCGGCCGACATGCGGAAGTTGTCATTCAGGTAGTTGTTAAACGCCGTGGAAAGGATGCCTGAATTGATACCCAAAAGGAATACTCCGGCGAGAAAAGCTTTAAGGATGGGGTCGGTTTTATTCCAGCGGTCAGACAGGTTGCGCATTTTTATAATAGGAATAATGATTACGCGGATTAAAACAAATTGCGCGGATAAAACTCTTATTGGGAATCGCTGTAACCCCGCCACCCGTCCGCCTAAGGCGCACAGATGGCGGGGTAATCGTTTTTTTAAATCTGTGTAATCATTGTTCCTGCTAATTCCAGTGGCTCTGGCCTGCCCCGCCCTTTTGCCCTGGGATTTTTAAATCTGTTGGCAAAAGGGCGGGGCCTGGCGCTGTCAGCGGCTGAGCAGGAACTATCTATTTCAACTGCTTATTGATGTGGGCCCAGGCATTCTTCAGTTCCACCGTCAGATGCTGCAGTTCAGCCACGCTGATAGTATCCAGTTTCGCGTAGCGCTCCGCGACCTTGTCCACAATTCTAAGGTAGGTTGCCCTGTCTATGGTTTTCATTGACTCAATTTTTTCCAAAACTTCACCTTTCATCTTAAGCGTCCATCCGGCGATCTTCTCTCGGTTCCTGGCGCCTTTTTCCCCATAAAGGAAATAGGCGCCCGCCGCGGCGATAGCCGCCAGGCCGATCCCAGCCCCTAAAATCTTTCCGGTTTTTTTCATATTCACTCCTGTATCCATTGTTTGGCAATTCAGAGGTTGGGGACATACTGCCAGGCATCCACAACCGCCTCTCCCTGCGCCTCTACACATCTTTGCATCTAAATTGCCGCCCCTTGTGCCTCGCAAGCCGGTTGCCGAACCGGCATTCGTAAGGCTATAATACAAAAAAGGGCGGGAATAGCTGAAATTCAGCAATCCACTTCCCCCCATCAGGCGGCTGCGCGGACAGGTTCTTTGCCGTCCCACACTGAAACATCCAGGCAAAACCGATGAATAATGAGCGTAATGCCCAATCACCCTCTCTGTACCCGGCTCCGCCACATACAGGACCGCAAACTCAGTTCAAAGCCGGAATAATCCCTAATATTTTTTCCGCGACTGCAGGCGCGATAGGGGATTTTCCGTTCTCAGCTCCTCCGGCGCTGCGGGCAGGGTTATGGCTCGCGCTCGCATTTTTTGCGGCTTTCATAGTCTATCCCGGCGGCTGGCTTTATCCTCAGGATGATGCAACTTTGTACGTGATTATCAGCAAAATCATATCACTCGGCAGGCCGCTGCTCCATAAACTTTCTCCTACGGGTGAATCGGCGATGCCGCTTCTGGGAGTAGCCTCGCTTATGGCCGGCAACGCTACCTACCCGGAAGTTCAGGCGCTGTGGACAGCGATCTCCACGGTGATCTGCGTTTTGGGCTATAGCCTGGGCAGTATTCTGGCGGGGAGGCTGGCGGGCGTGGCGGCAGCGGCAGCGCTTTTTGCCGGCCAAACATATTCCACCGGTTTTTTTGATATTGAACAGCGGTTTTATTGCCTGATTTTGATGCTGGTGGCCAATACTCTGGCGTTTTCCGGCTTCTCGCCACGGGTACGAAGGCTTACGGAAAGTTGCGCGATTGGAATAAGTTTTCTGGCGCGTTCAGCGCTCTGCTGGTTTCCGGCGATGCTGGCCGCGCTGGAACTCGCGGGCGCAAAGCGCGGCGGGCTGAAGAAACGTCTGGCCTCAGCGGCCCTTACGTTGGCGGTGCCGTTCCTGTTTTTGCTGCCGTGGATTATATATAACGCCCCGGCCGGCGGCAGGTTCGCAATCTTTGACGGGCGGGGAGATTGGAATGTGGCCACGGGCGCAATGGGGATAGTCTCAACCTTTGAAGGCGACTACCGCAAGCTGGCCGGAATTGCGCCGGGAGAAAATGCCGCGCTATGGGCGGCAAAGCGGATAATCACGCATCCCGCGCCCTACGTCTCCGGAGTGGCGAAAAGAATATGGTTTGTATTCTCTATGCAGCCGGTAATACTGCTTTGCTGGTTGACTTCCACCGCGCTGTTGTGGCGCAGGCCGGCCTTCCGGAGGGTGAACCTTTTGGGGATTTATTTCATAACGCTGCACACGGCATTCTCGGTAGAAGAACGCTATCTTCTCGCTATACTGCCGCTGCTGGCCGCGATCGCCGCGGCGTCGGTATTTGCATCTACGGCGGAAAGCCCGGAGGCGCGGAAAGAAGGCCTGTTTTTTCTTGCGGCCGGCGCCCTGCTTCCAGCCGCGGTAAGCCTGTTTTGCATGTTTTTGCTGCTGCGCGCTCCAGGAACCACAGCTGAAAGCGACAAACTTCAAGCCACGTGGCGCGCCCTGAACGGGTATCCCGACAATGCCTGGCTGCTGCGGGAATACGGCGAGCTTCAGCTGCAGGCCGGAGATTACACAGGCGCCTACCGCAATTTTGGCAAAGCCGTTATCCTGTCCCCGGCCGATGCAAACGCCAGGATAGACCTGGCGACAGCGGCCTTTCTTAAAAACCGGCGGCATGGCCGCCCATCCGCCGGATCGGACCTTGTCAAAAAACTGTTTTCAAGCGGAAAGGAATGGCCCTCTTACCACGCCTCCCGGCATATTCTCAGCGCGCTCTACGAATTGGACACAGGGCAGGAACAACAGGCGGCGCAAACCATAAGGCTGGGAAGGCTGTTGCTCAGAAATGAAATAGGTTTCCGGCTTAAATCCGACGCGACGCAGGAGGAGAGGCTGCGTTCGTCCGACTCCAGGCTGATCAGCAGATATCTGCCGGCGCTCTTGAAACATTTCCCGGCCGTATTGAAAGAGAAACTGTGCGGAAATTTTGTCTTTATTTACGAGGAAGGAAAACTGCCTCAGCAGATCTGCACGATCTGGTGCGGCAACATGCTGCGCCTTGAACAAGGGAACTGGAAAGAATTTACTTTTGAACCGCGCGACCTGATTCCCGCGCCGCAAAAATATCCGGCCGGAGATCCGGCCGCCAGTTATGCCCCGGACCGGAATGTTTTACGGGATATCCTGCACGCCATGGAACGGGCGCGGATCGGGCATAAGCGTATCCTGCTTGAGATCGGGGGAGATTGGTGCGTCTGGTGCGGAAAAATGGACCGCTTTTATAAAGTCTACCCGGATATCGCGGCTTTGCGGGACCGGAATTTTATCACGGTAAAGGTTTATGTTAATCAGTCCGGGCCGCCGCCGGCGGCGATCTCAATCTATCCCCCCTTCACCAGTTGTCCGCATCTGTATATTCTAAGCGCGGACGGCGCCATGCTGCAATCCAAAGACACTAAAAGCCTTGAAGCGGGTGAAGGGTATGACCGGATTAAATTCCTGGCCTTCCTGCAGAAGTGGGCGCCTCCGCACAATTCCAAAAGCGCAATCCGACGCTCCGCTAATCCATAAATATAAATCGGAACAGTTTATTTATATAATTTAGCTATGCCGCTAAAACGCCTTTCAAAAAACCACGAAAATCTCATAGAAAAACCGTTCAGAAAAATCCGAGTGTACGGCGGCAAGGCCGTATCCCTCAGGGCGGATGAAATAACGCTGCCGAACGGTAAAAAGGCCACGCGCGAATTTATGGAGCATCCCGGCGCGGTGGCCGTGCTGCCGGTGCTTGATGACGGCAGGCTGGTTTTTGTGCGGCAATATCGCTACCCGGTCGGCCGCGTGACTCTTGAAATTCCGGCCGGCAAGCTGCATTCTCTCAAAGATTCCCCTCTTAAGCGGGTCAGGGCGGAGCTTAAAGAAGAAACCGGCTGTACCGCGAAAGTTATAAAACCCCTGATGGATTTCTGGCCCACCACGGCATTTTCCAATGAATTGCTGCGCATTTATCTGGCATCAGGCATCAGGCACGGGCGGGCGAACCCCGACGAGGATGAGTTTTTGAGAATGGAAATACTCAGTTTTAAAAAAGCCTGGGCCATGCTGGAACGCGGAGAAATAAAAGACTCAAAAACCATCATAGCCCTGCAGGCATACAAGATAAGAAAGGGCACAAGTCACAAGGGCACATGAGCACAAGTAAGAAGCCGATAAGAAAGAACACAAGCCACAAGAACACAGGAGCACAAGTAAGAGACCGAAAAAACTTGTGTTCTTGTACCTGCTTTAACCTCTTGCTTGTGACCTGTGACTTGTGTTCCTGTGCTCTTGACTGTAATAGGAGAACCTGATGAAATTCACAGAACTCGACCAGCTTTGCGTTAACGCCCTTCGCGTTTTTTCCATTGAAATGATCGGAAAAGCTAATTCCGGCCATCCGGGCCTGCCTTTGGGCGCGGCCCCGATGGCCTACGCTCTTTGGGCCGGCCATCTGAAATATTCCCCGAAAAATCCGGATTGGTTTGACAGGGATCGTTTTGTGCTTTCCGCCGGGCACGGCTCGGCGCTTTTATATTCGCTTCTGTATTTTTACGGCGCGGGGCTGACAACTTCCGACCTGGAGAATTTCAGGCAGCTTGACAGCCTGACCCCCGGCCACCCGGAGCGCGGACATACCGCGGGTGTTGAAACCACCACCGGGCCGCTCGGGCAGGGGTTTGCTAACGCCGTGGGCATGGCGCTGGCCGAGAAAAAACTCTCCGGACTTCTTAACGACCCGGAAAATAAAATTATTGACCATTACACCTACGCTCTTGTGGGAGACGGAGATTTGATGGAAGGCATATCCTACGAAGCCGCCTCGCTTGCCGGACATCTGAAGCTTGGCAAGCTTATCTGCCTTTATGATTCAAATTCAATAACCATAGAAGGGTGCACGGACCTTACATTCACGGAGGACATTAAAAAAAGGTTCCAGGCGCAAGGCTGGCAGACGCTGGAAGTGGCGGACGGCAACAACCTGGAACTTATTGATAAAGCTATTAGCAAAGCCAAAAGAGAAACGCAAAAACCCTCGCTTATCATAGTCAAAACACACATAGGTTTCGCAAGCCCCAAGCAGGACACCTGCGGCGTACACGGCGAACCCCTTAAAAAAGATGAAGTTGCGCTGACCAGGCAGAAACTTGGCTGGCCGCAAATCCCCCCCTTTACCGCGCCGCCGGAAGTGCAGGAGCATTTTACTACGCTGGCGGCTAAAGGAGAAAGGGCCCGCAATAAATGGCTTAAGCTGGCGGCGGCGCACCAGTCGGCCTGCCCTCAAAAAGCCGCCCTGCTTCAAACTTTTTTAGACGGCAACCTGCCGGACGACCTGCTTTCACCTGAAACTGCCGGTTTTGACAAACCCGCCGCCACCAGGGAGGCCTCGCACAAGGCGATCAACCAGCTGGCGGCGAAGCTGCCTAACTTTACAGGAGGCGCCGCCGACCTAGCCCCCTCCACAAAAACTGATTTCACCGCGGAACCGGAGCGCACGCTTCATTTCGGCATCAGGGAACACGCCATGGGCGCCATAGTAAACGGCCTTGTTCTGCACGGAGGGCTGCGGGCTTTCGGCTCAACTTTCCTTGTGTTTTCCGACTATATGCGCCCTTCCATACGTCTGGCCGCGTTCATGGGAATCCCCTCTATTTTTGTTTTCACGCACGACAGCATAGGCCTGGGAGAAGACGGCCCCACCCACCAGCCGGTGGAACACTTGATGAGCCTGCGCCTTATACCCGGCCTGACCGTGCTGCGGCCCGCCGACGCCTATGAAACTTTTTATGCCTGGGAAATGGCGCTCCGTCTGAATAAACCGGTATGCCTGGCACTTTCAAGGCAGAAACTGCCTGTTCTTTCCGCTTACGCGGAAAGAATAAAAGCGGGAGTGAAACGCGGAGCCTACGCGCTTGAGGACGGTGGCCCGTCCCCGGCGGTGGAATTTATCGCTACGGGCTCGGAAGTCAGCCTGGTACTTGAAGCCGCAAAAATATTAAAAGCGCGCGGCATCGCGGCAAGAGTGGTGTCTATGCCTTCGGCAGAAATTTTTAACGCGCAGGCCGAATCCTACAGGAACTCCGTGTTGAAGCCGGGAACGGCGAAACTTGCCGTGGAAGCCGGAAGAACCCAGGGGTGGAAAGACATGGCCTGCGGCGCACACGCCATGGGCGTTGAAACCTTCGGCAAATCCGCCCCGTCCGAAAAAGCATACGCCGCCTTCGGTCTGACCCCGGAAAACATAGCGCGTGAAGCCGAAAAATTACTAAAAAATTAAAATTTTGACGCTATTTCAAGACCGTCCGCATTTCAATCCACTCTCCTCCTCGCGGATAAACCCTACAAAAAGATACAACCTTTTTTATTAAATTGGGCAATCACTGATTGCCTAATTTATCAGCAAATAAATATCCTTTTTTTGCAAACGCGGTTCATCCCCACACGTGTGGGGAACATGCAATCCGACATCCCGCACAGCGTTTTTTTCACGGTTCATCCCCACACGTGTGGGGAACATAGTTTTTCTTATACATGGAATCCTTGACACACCGGTTCATCCCCACACGTGTGGGGAACATTTCCTAACCATGGCCGAAAAAGTTATTTTTCCCGGTTCATCCCCACACGTGTGGGGAACATTTTCCTGACCATAGCCGAAAAAGTTATTTTTTCGGTTCATCCCCACACGTGTGGGGAACATGGGGTGACATAATTGGTATCACCTGATGCGGTTCATCCCCACACGTGTGGGGAACATGTGATGGTAAACGCGCTTAAGCGTGCAGTCGCCGGTTCATCCCCACACGTGTGGGGAACATTTTAACAGTATTGGACGACTGAACCCCGATTACGGTTCATCCCCACACGTGTGGGGAACATACCGGCATTGACGTACACATCACCGCCTACCTCGGTTCATCCCCACACGTGTGGGGAACATGTATACAGGACGCATCCATAGCAACACAACCCCGGTTCATCCCCACACGTGTGGGGAACATTCAAGTTGCCGATTATCAGCGTACGGAGCGCGCGGTTCATCCCCACACGTGTGGGGAACATATTGTGCATATCTTAACCCGCGGCGGATCCACCGGTTCATCCCCACACGTGTGGGGAACATTCCGCACCGATGTCCAGCGTGGAGCATACGGTCGGTTCATCCCCACACGTGTGGGGAACATAGAGGCCCCGTTTTTCATTACGCATAATATCCCGGTTCATCCCCACACGTGTGGGGAACATGCCTGTACCGTGAAGGTTCCCGCCGGCTGCACCGGTTCATCCCCACACGTGTGGGGAACATGGCCCGAGGCCGGGCCGGACCCCCCCCGTCGGCGGTTCATCCCCACACGTGTGGGGAACATAAAGGTGGTGGCGCGTGGCTGTTCTTAAAAGTCGGTTCATCCCCACACGTGTGGGGAACATTCAAAAGTCTTTCCATGGAGATGGTGCGGAAACGGTTCATCCCCACACGTGTGGGGAACATAATTGCCGGTATCGTTGATTTCTCCGGCGTGGCGGTTCATCCCCACACGTGTGGGGAACATGGATTGGCAGGCACGACGTGCGAACGCACGGTCGGTTCATCCCCACACGTGTGGGGAACATTCTCCGGCGTGAGGAAGCCCGCCATCATAGGGCGGTTCATCCCCACACGTGTGGGGAACATATAAACGGCACAAGCATAGCCCTGCATGAAGCCGGTTCATCCCCACACGTGTGGGGAACATTAGAAGGTGAGACTGATGTTATGGGAATTATTCGGTTCATCCCCACACGTGTGGGGAACATACTAGGCGACTATCAGCACTTTGTAAATGCCGCGGTTCATCCCCACACGTGTGGGGAACATGCGAATTTTCGTTGTTATTGTTTTGCGCGGGCCGGTTCATCCCCACACGTGTGGGGAACATAACGAACAAACGGAGTCCGCGCGCTCGCGTGGCGGTTCATCCCCACACGTGTGGGGAACATACCGGTTGGGAAGCTCATTCTCTGGGTGATTACGGTTCATCCCCACACGTGTGGGGAACATGAAATTTTGAACGGCGCGGCGTGTGTGGCGGTCGGTTCATCCCCACACGTGTGGGGAACATGCACGAACGATTTAGCGGCGAGCGGTTCGACTCGGTTCATCCCCACACGTGTGGGGAACATCCAGGGCGCGTCTGAAAAGGCGCCAGTTAAGGCGGTTCATCCCCACACGTGTGGGGAACATGGGACAACCTCTTCACACATAATGGGTACTAACGGTTCATCCCCACACGTGTGGGGAACATTCGTTACGATGAGTATCGTCAGCGTGAATCATCGGTTCATCCCCACACGTGTGGGGAACATATATGGGTAGGATATTTGCGTCGGACCCGGCGCGGTTCATCCCCACACGTGTGGGGAACATTTTTTCGCCGCCGCCGCCGCCGCTACCGGTTCATCCCCACACGTGTGGGGAACATCGCAAAAATAGTGCCCGGCGGGTTCGATATTTCGGTTCATCCCCACACGTGTGGGGAACATCTCCGAACTGAACGCTTAAAAGACCGTTTCGACGGTTCATCCCCACACGTGTGGGGAACATAAAGGTGGTGGCGCGTGGCTGTTCTCAAAAGTCGGTTCATCCCCACACGTGTGGGGAACATTGGGAGACGGTAGGGACGACAGCGCCCGGCTTCGGTTCATCCCCACACGTGTGGGGAACATGGATTGGCGGGCACGACGTGCGAGCGCACGGTCGGTTCATCCCCACACGTGTGGGGAACATAGTGAAAAAAATGGCTGGCCAGCGTTGTATAACGGTTCATCCCCACACGTGTGGGGAACATAGCCCACGAAAGGCGCACAACGCCGGAAACATCGGTTCATCCCCACACGTGTGGGGAACATCGCTAATCCTACGCTGTCGTCGGCATTTATTACGGTTCATCCCCACACGTGTGGGGAACATGGGACAACCTCTTCAACAAGAATAGGTACTAACGGTTCATCCCCACACGTGTGGGGAACATCTCCAGAGAACCAGCCGGGTCAATATTCAGCGCGGTTCATCCCCACACGTGTGGGGAACATGTCGATAAGGTCAGTCGGACTATCCTGCTGACCGGTTCATCCCCACACGTGTGGGGAACATCGGCACGGCCAGGGAGTCATATAATAGCTGGCCGGTTCATCCCCACACGTGTGGGGAACATAATTACCCGCCGCGCTGATTTCTCCGGCGTGGCGGTTCATCCCCACACGTGTGGGGAACATCTGAGGCCACGGAAGAGAAGAAGTAAAATAGTCGGTTCATCCCCACACGTGTGGGGAACATTCATTCCAAAGCAAATCCTGAATAACAACAGACGGTTCATCCCCACACGTGTGGGGAACATTTTATGCAACTCAACCATCATTTCATCACGAACGGTTCATCCCCACACGTGTGGGGAACATAGTTCGGCGAGTTGCCAGAGTTTTCTAGCCCGCGGTTCATCCCCACACGTGTGGGGAACATGTATTTGTTTCGGTCCGTTCATTCTTCCCTCTCGGTTCATCCCCACACGTGTGGGGAACATCTAAGCGGCCGTTTGCCGTTACTGATGAGCATCGGTTCATCCCCACACGTGTGGGGAACATGAAAACTCTGGAATCTGACCTTTCAAATGATAAGGTTCATCCCCACACGTGTGGGGAACATTGGGCAGGGGGGGAGTTTGCACAATATATATACGGTTCATCCCCACACGTGTGGGGAACATATCATATCGTCACGGAATTTCATTTTTATCTCCGGTTCATCCCCACACGTGTGGGGAACATTTTGCGCGGCCACGTCCGAGCTACAGGTATGCCGGTTCATCCCCACACGTGTGGGGAACATTGTCGGGCTTCAATTATTTCTGCAAGGCCACCCGGTTCATCCCCACACGTGTGGGGAACATAAAAAAAGAGAGCCTGCATTACGGCGGGTTCTCGGTTCATCCCCACACGTGTGGGGAACATCGCGCAACGGTTTTTTTTTATAAGGTCGCGGGCGGTTCATCCCCACACGTGTGGGGAACATAAAGGTGGTGGCGCGTGGCTGTTCTTAAAAGCCGGTTCATCCCCACACGTGTGGGGAACATACTTCTATTTGCGCTTAAAATGCCCTATAAACGCTTTGTAAGCCTAAAATCGTCCGGTAGCCGATTTTAAGGCCTACCAAATTGTCAAAGAACCTACTCACTAGATTTCTCCTCAGGCATGAAAGAAACCAGCTTCAGGCCATCCATTTCAACAGGTATACGCCTGTTCTTACCCAAAGTAACCAAATCAAATCCCGACTCCGTTTGGGCATCCCAAATCATAACAGCATTCCCATCTTCCAGGCCTTTTTTAACCTGGGTCCAAATCATTTCCCTGACCTTCACAGAATAATTACCCACATACACACCAGTCCTAGCCTCTAAAAGCCAAACCGCAAGTCTCCCTCTTAGCCGGGGCGGAGCATTTTCAAGCACGATGACCATCATCACCTAAACTCTCCTTATTCGGTATGGCCGGCCCGACAACATAGTCAGGATCTTCCGGCACAGGAATTCCCCCCGCCGCCAAAATCTCCTCAATGCCAGGAATGATCCGCATAAGCAATTTTGTGGTTCTAAAAACCTCCCGGCAGGCATGACGCACCGCCTGTTCCGGATTGGTAGGTTTTTCAGAGGCGATTTTAAAAGCCACTGGCGCCACTGTCTCAAACTTAAAAACATCCGCTATATCATAAACAAACGAAAGCGGTTTGCCGGTATGTATAAATCCAATAGCCGGAGCATACCCAGCGGCAAGCACTGCCGCCTCGGTAATACCATAGAGGCACGCTGTAGCTGAACTCAAACACCTGTTTGGGATATCACCACTCCCCCAATTTTTAGCATCATAATCTCTATGCTTCCATTCCACACCATACCGCTTTGCCAGCAATTCATATATCTTTCTGACCCGGACACCTTCTATGCCGCGCAACTGCTGTATGCTTCTTTTGGCCGGCGGTTCCTCCTGGAAACGCATGGCATACATTTTTCTCACTACTTTCAACCGCAAATCCTCATCCAAGGCAAGTTTTGCCTGGTAAAGCAGTCTATCGGACCTTGCACCGCCCGGCTGGCCGGACGAGTAAAGCCGGACACCGGCTTCCCCCACCCACACAAGCAAACACCCCACTCGCGAGGCTAAAGTGACCGCCGCATGAGAAACCCTTGTTCCCGGCTCCAACATAAGACAGGTGATTCCGCCGACCGGGATGTGCGTCCTGACACCGGTTGCGTCAATGACCACAAAAGCGCCGTCCAGAACATCAAGCTGACCTTTTTCAATAAAGGCCAATGACACCCGCTCTTTTATAGTTATAGGCGAAAGAGGCGGGAGAACAGGCTCTGTCATTGTTTCTTCCTTTCCAACTTCTTACGATTTTCCGGAGTTTGCACATAATTTTTTGGGGAAACTACGCTCCTGCCGATTTCTTTTTCTGTTTGTTTTCTGGCATTTCCGGCAACGCTTCCGCCTCTCTCCGCCACCTTTTTATTTTTCATAAATGTATCCGGCTTCTCTTGCTGGGAAATTTCGGTTGTCACTCGCTCGCCAAGCATATTGAAAATCAACTCCAAGTCATCCATATGGTCGCGCAAATTTTGCCGTTCCAATCCCTTCAGTTTTTTATATTGGCTAGGCGTCACACCGAAAGTGGCTTTAGAAATTTCGGCAGTAAGAATTTCATATTCTTTTTGTTTTTTTACGCCCCGCTTTTGCCATTCATCCGTCAATTCTTCGCGAATAGCAATTCCGCGCATCCGCTTTTCTATCCAGCTTTCAGAATACCCTTTAAGTTTATAGAGCAACCTGGTTCTTTTGGCTGCCAGTTCAGGGTCTTCAATTTCCTGCACTCGTTCATAGCCTACTTTTGCCAGCCATCGTTTGAACGGTTCGGCTTTGGGAGAGGAAATAGACTGTATAATCCGGAATATCCCCTCTGTATTGGCGCAGTCGGTTTCGTATTTTTTACCGTCCGCTGATTCCAATTTCAGTTGTAGACAAAATGTCGACAACTCGGACCTCTCCTCCGTTTTTACCCTAATTTTCATTTTATACCAATAATCACGCGGATTAAAACTCTCCGTCAGGGCCGAGACCACATCTACAATTGAAAACCACCACTCATTATTATGAAGGATTCTCCTTATTTTTTTCCCTTTAAAAACAGCCATTTTTGCATCCATACCATAATCTCCTTTTCAGAGACTTGAATTATAAAACCGGAGCTACCGACAATAAACCAAGCCCCATGGCTTTCGCATGCCCTATTCCGTTCTGTAAAGCGGCCCGGAATTTATCCACATCAACAACAGTTAACATTCCGTCATATAAAACTGAAAAAACACGGATTTCAGCCCCATTCCTTCTCCTTCCGGCCAACATCCTCTCCTGGTAAATACGGACAATAACCCGACGCTGAGCCTGTTCTGTGAGGTCCGGAGACACGCTATACGGCAGAGCAAAACCATGTTGTTCGCGTCCTTTACGATCTATCCATAATTCCTGTTCTGGCAAACGAAGTAGCCCAAAACGCTTACTGTTGCGGGTAACAGTTGGGTTTGCGCGCAGACGGAACCGGAACAGTTGTCCAGACTTCAGGGAGTTAAGTTTTAAGTGCTCAGCAATATTAATACCGTCGGCAGGCGTTTCAGCCAGCCAGTCGTTCAACCCCATGCGCGACCAGTCAGGAAGCGACCGGCTTTGGATTAAAATGCGGGGGTTCCCATTGGAATCCGCTTCCGGCTCAAGCCGCCATAAAAATTCACCTTCTGGACATTTGCGGTCAGCAGTTGAAAACGCGCGGCAAAGAGTGGAATGCAGTTCATACGGATCTGCAATATCCCGTCTTGCTTCCCTGCTTCGCGGGTTGAGATGTATTTTATGCAGAAACATTGGAGGCCTCCTGCGGGAACGGTATCCATTCGGAACGGACAAACCTGGCGCCAAAACGCCTCTCGGCAAAAGAGGATAACGGCTGGTCCATCTTAAGGACTCCGGAGCCGTCAGCGGACTCAAAAGAAAACAATAATTTCTCTGGCCGCTTTTCCCATTTCCGCTCTGAAGTAATCCAGGGCCATCCCATTAAGACATCCTTCAGCGGAGCGTTCTGTACCCCGTTTTCAATCCATACCGGCTCCGATGGCACATAGGATTTGCGCCCTAATGCAGGCGGCCAGACGGGATTGCGTAACGCCGCATTAAGCCGTAGCAATAAACCAGAATCCCCTCCCTCAAACCCAACCAAAAAAGCGGCGTCAGCAATATAGTCTCTCTTTGTGACAGCCGTCTCATGGATTTTTGCGCGGTCCGCAGAAATAATATGCTGTGCCGTCTGATAATCATACTTGGGAACGCCGGGGCGGTCATGCCTTACACCCATGGACAAGCACGTTAAAGGCTCAAGTTCTGTCCAGTTTTCCTGGTCAATTCCCATGGCGGCGGCCAGGAGCCCTATAACTCCGGACTTGCTGGGCTCTTTGCCGGTATCGCGCTGATCAAAACGGCTGGTAGTGCCCCACGACTGCATGGGGCCTGCCAACTTAAGCAGCAATGTAGTCATAGGTCACTCCTGTGCGGCCGAACAAGCCTTATCAAGAAGCTCTTTCAATGCCGGCAGAGTTGTTCCCAGGTCATCCGACTTGGCATTAGTAAGGTTTAGGATGAATGTTTTTTCTTCTCCACCGTAAACTGTTCTTAAAGCCTTAGCTTTTTCAATAAGTTTTTCCGCCGATTTCCCCGTTATCGACTCGCCTTTCCGCGCGAAAAGGGCAGTTTCAAAAGCATTAGCCAGGTTGCGGGGCGCGGTGTTGCGGCGCACGGAAACAGCCACAAACTCCGGTGGGTTGTGGGCCGCGAAGGTATTCTGTTTCCCGGTAGGTTCGGCAACCACAAACCCTTCCAGGAAAGCGCGCAGTCCCCTGGCGGCCAGCTCTTTATCGTCTTGAAGATTTTCCACTAATTTTCCCCAATCCAACACTGCATAACGGTAGAAACAGGCGGAATTAAATTCAACCGTGCCCATCATATCAGCGCCGGAGCTGTCCTCCGGCTTAAGGTCGTCGACTGCGGTATAGAAGTCGAACTCTCTTTCAACGGAATGGGTTGAAATAGCGTGTGCCACCTGGCAGGCGGCATTCTGGTTTTTTTCCGGCATATCCGCAAGCATACGCCCGAAAAGCGCCACATCAACGGCCTTCCCGCCATTAAAAATGGCCCCGATTTGCTCTTGAACTTCTTTTGGAGCGCCACCGGCGGCTTCCTTTTTCTTATTTCCTTTCTTCCTCCCATTTTCTCCGGTTTCTTCTTTGACAGGTATAATTTGATCCCAGTATTTATTGATAGCCTCGGCTAATGCCGCTATTTCTTTTTGTCCAAGGAAAAGCAAGTATTGTGTTTTACCCCCTTCCGCCGCTTTAAGCTTAACATAAGACAACGCAATTTCCGCCTTGGCCAGGACTTCAGAGCCGTCACGTTTTCCCTTAAGTAAATCGGCGATGGCCTGATATAGTCGCTTAGTCCGAACAGCAAGGTCATCAGACTTAAAAAAGCCTTCATCTTTTTTCTGCTCAAAATACCCTCGCACCGCGCGTTTTAGGCATTGGCTGGAGATGCGGGCGCGGCGAGTGCCTCCGAAAAAGGCGTCTTTGGGAGCCCCGGAGTCATCCCTGTTCAGGTTTGAGGGAGCGAAGTTCTGCAATGCGTGGATTTCGATTAAGGTTTTCATTTGTTTATTTCTCCTGTGTGTTAAGTTCTGTTGTATCACTCACATTCCGATAGAAGTCGCGGGCCCAGGTATTCTGGGTGCGCTTCCGGTCGTCATTCCAATACAATAACCCGGTTAGCAGCGATTCATAGTTGATGGGTTGTTCTTTAAGCAGCGCCATCATCTGGCGCAGTCGGTACGCCAACTGGTCCTCGTTGGCATCCAAGAGGGTTATAAAACGGCGCTCTGTGCTTGCGGAATTTGTTAGTTTTGCGCAAGCTGCTCCAATAGACTGCGGAACACCGATCTTCCCTTCCTGCCAATGCGCCGCCCATAAACCAGCAACAAGATAATACATTTCCCTCCTCCACTGATTCTCTTCGTCTTTTAGAAACGGTTCAACATAAGGATATGCGGGGACATACGCTCCCGGCTCAAAAGCCAGACTGCGGCGCAATACGGCCCTGGCTTTTCTGCCTTCAGCATTCAATTTTTCCAGCCACACAATAAAACCACTCATTGATTTACCTCCTGCTTTTTGCATTTTTCCATTTCGCCATCCAATTCTTTCACTTTATCCCGCACCGCGCCTTCGGCTTTTACAAGCGCGCGGATTGCCCAGGCATCTCCCTCTAAAACCGAAGCGGCATATTGTTCCCAAACCATCTTTAAAGTATCCCGCACATGGTTCAGCCACCGACAACGGATTTCATCGGGGTCACAGTCGGCCGCATAGTCTCCTAATACTTCATGGAAGTGGGACTCCAGTATGGACCAATAGCGTGGAATTGCTGGAATTTGTTTTATGAATTCACTTACATCTCTTTTATCCGGCTTTCTTTCCCCTCTGCTTAAAAGAAATTGCGCGAAACAGGAACACGCCATCCACAGGACTTTTTGAACGTGGTTCGCATCTTCAAGAAGCTGGTGGATTTCAGTCCGAATAAAACGATCTCCCGTCAACTCCGACGGCAGGACAAAATGTTCCATACGCCAAAAGCTTACATTCGCGCTTGGTGGTTCATATCGCAAACCAAGAGCCAAAACCGACTTCGGCATCTTATCAACCTTACTTCCAGCCAATTTAATAGCATTTTGAATCGTCAAAGGGGCAAACCCGGAATCATCAGGCAGTAAAGAATAAAAATCACGCCACACGCCTTTATCTTCTCGGAACTGGACAGGCAAGACGCCATGAATTTCACTGAGCCTATATGCCTGCATAGGGTCATGATTTTTTGAGGAATTATCAAAACCCTGCCCGGAAACAAACCGCATGGTTTCCACACCGGGTGCCTGCACATCCTGAAGAAGTATCATCCTGGACTGCCATGTGTAGAGGTCCGCATAGCCAGACGCCATACGTTTTGAATTTTTAAGTGGAAGTTTTTCCGGTTCACGCTCCCACAAAGCCGAATCACCAGCCATCACATTGCGGTTTGGGTACGGAACCAGACTATAACAGAGTGTCTCATGCAACTCCCGGCCTAATGGTATACACATTATTGCGTTTGAAGACGGGGACGGGTAATAACCCCGGCCCCCGCTAATTGAGAAATTCATTGTAGAGAGCAAACAACGAGCGCACGTTTTTAACTCCATCTCACCAGGTTTTTTTGCATCGGTATGATCAAAAAGGACTTTATTGGACGGGGCATTATATTCAGCTGTCAGTTTTGTCCATGGTTCAATCTCATCTTCTGGGATATGCGGATTTTGTCCGAAAGGATACTTTTCATCAAACAACCAGAATCTATTGCGCCATTTCTCCAGATAAGTCTTTATCTTTTCTTTCGGCAGACCTGTCTTAAACAGATTTTTGGCCTGGTCTATGTCCGTCGGGCCTTCCAGCGCGCGGTAAAGCACCGCCAGCAAGAAGCGATGCAGCGCCGCAACAACCAGCGGGGACTGGTCTTCTATGGCCGCAATCTCGCTGGAGCGCAGGAGCGTATCCATAATTCCCAACTCGTTGCGGGTCCCGTTCAGGAACCGTACAGGGATCCATTTTTCATCAATAAGATTAAATCGGCTCATTTGGTCTCCTTTGTTTCATAAACAAGTCCCAAATCTTCATCAAGACGCACGGAGGAATCCACAGCCCAGCGCCCATTCTGATCCAGAACCAGCGGGAAACAGTTACGCAAAAGCGGTGATTTCTTCCAACTTTCCGGGACTCCACTGCTTTGAAGTTTTGCGACAACTCCCTTGCGTGACAGGCTCAAGGCCCGAAGAAAACTGGCTTCCGCCTGAGCCTCTGACAACGGGACTTGGTTGAAATTCTCATCCGGGAATACAGGTATTGCGACAGCAGAAGTGCCGCCGAGCCGGGTTTGGGCCATTAAGGTTTTATGAACACCTGGCTCATCCTCATCATAAAGGACAAATTTTTCCGGCTGATTCCAGGATGCGTCATCGGGAAATCCGATTATGGCCTGGTTGGCCTGGCATTGCTCGGCAAGAACCTCTCCCTCTTCATTAATTCCGGCCTTCTCCAAGCGTTCCCGCAACGATTCTGGGACATCCGCCTGTCCTTCATATACCGCCTGCACCAAAACATCAATATCATCCGGCAGTTCCAGGTTCTTGCGTGTACGGAGCAGGCCCCAAGTACGCAACAACAGGTCTTCACGATATATGGCGCTCCACCATAATGGCTTTTCAAACGACGGCGGCTCTTCCCCCGCAAGCCCCGCAATTATAAGCGTAGGTTCAGGTACGGGCCGAGGCCCGCGCACGTGACGCCATAAACGCCCGGCCCGCTGAAGAATGAGGTCAATCGGCGCAAGGTCGGTTACGATCAAGTCAAAATCCAAGTCAAGGCTTTGCTCGGCGACCTGCGTGGCGATAAGGATTTTTCTACCCTTCCGTATTCCACTTTTGTTAAATAATTCCAAAACCTGCTGCTCGCGTTTCTGCCTGCTGTCGGCGGGAAAACGCGCGTGAAAGAGTAATATTTCCGTCCCGTCGGGAAGCCGTTTCCCGACACGCTGCCCATCGCATTCCACAACCACGCCGTCAGGGAAAAGACGATATAAGTCCTGCGCCCGCTGTACCGTGTTGACCAAAACCAGCCCCATTCCGCCATTGGGAAGATGCCGCTCCAGCGCAGCCTGTATATCTGCAAGGTCTGCCGGGATAGCAACCAGCCGCAGCGCACGGTGGAGTGACTGTTCCGCTTTAAAATGCACCTGCTCAACCTTTGCCGCGCCGTGACGAAACACAGAAAGCCGCGGGTATTTTTTCTCCTGCTCAGGCAGTTCGACATTTACAACTTTAGCCAGCTTGCGCCGGAAAGATGGAGACAGCGTAGCCGAAAGTAGCACCACCGAAGAACCCATTGCTAGAAGCCAGCGCAACAGATGAACCAAAAGCGTGCCCGTGTAGGCGTCATAGGCGTGGATTTCGTCAAAAATGACCACGCGATTGGCAAGCCCCCAGAAACGCATAAAATTGTGGCGTACTGGCAGGATAGGCATCAAAGCCTGGTCTACTGTACCCACGCCGTATTCAGACAGGAGAGCCTTCTTTTTGGACGTGAACCATTCAGCGGCGCGGACTTCGCCGCCATCGCCCGGATCACCAACTCCGGAAAGGCGAAGATTTTTGAATGTATCGTTAGACAGGACTGAGCCATGCAGTAATTGCATATCCAGCCTGCGCTGAATTCCCTGGCGGCACAAAAACTCAAGGGTTCTCCCGAACATGGCATTGCCGGTTGCTTTTGTGGGCATAGCCACATACAATCCCCTGTGGCCGAAACGGCGTTGCAATTCCAGATGCGCATAGAATGCGGCCTCAGTCTTTCCCTCTCCCATAGGAGCTTCCACCAGCAGAATAGCCGGTGATTTAAGTTTTTTTAATGTTTGCACGACGGCTTTTTGTAAAGGGCGCGGTGCAAAACCCAAGGCCTGTTTAAATGATTTAGACACAGTTGAAAGCGGGGTGCGCGGCAGCCAGCCTATTTCATCAAGGGTCTGTTCCGCGATTAATCTGCGTTTTTTGAACCATGCCGGGAGGTTTAAACAATCCTCTATATTTCCGAATGGGAAGTGATTTTCGTCAGAGGCTATCCAATCGGAAAAGCTTGTAAGCCCGGCCAACGACATAAATTCCGGACCGGAAAGAGTTTGTTTGGCAGGCGGGTGGTCCGGTTTAAAAACCTGAAATATCGCCTCCAGCATGGTACGGCGGGCTTCCGGCCAACCATTATCGCCTATAGCCCTTCTATTTCCGCTAAGGCGGCCCAAAATAGTGGGAGATGCTCTATTCCCATGATGGCAGCCGACAGCGTCCCCAAGCAAATCCGCTAAATCCTGCGGCCATCCTTTTTCTTGCAGCAGAGCAGACAACGCAATTTGGCTCACAAAAGCATGGTTGATTCTGGTGTCCGGGCTGGCTGGCATTTTAAGACCTGTTTGTGGCGCATCCGCCCATTTGGATTGGAAACCTGGACATGCTTTCCCCAAGTCATGACACGACAGGACCAGTAACAACCATGGGCGGGCATCACTCCAACTCATCCCAAGGCATGCCGCAATGGTTGTTTTGGCGGCAGCGGGCTCCCGTTCCAGAACCGCTTCTGCCACAGCGGCAACATCCAGCATGTGAAGGATAAGCGGGTGCCAAGAACTAGCGTCTTTTTTTCCGATCTTGGCCCAGATGTTACATAAATGTTCATCCAGCAGCTGCCAGGCACTTTGGGGCGCGGGGGTGCCGTCAGGATTAGTTTTGGTGTGCGCGTAATATTTTTTCTCTGACATTTATTTTCGTCTTTGCCGCTGAAACTTATACAAACCCCGCTCTTTTGGTGCGTAACTGCGGGAGCCATATAACCCAAGTGCCATCTACACGCCTTTTGCCGTGGCCAAAAGGGCGGGGTAAATATCCTACCACATCAACGCGACAAGGGTGTGTCGCGTTGATTTTGACTGAATTTATAAAAACCGCCATTGACTTTGGCTTAAAATGGGGTATAATATATATGAATCACGATGAGAGGCAAGCCAAAGGGTTCCGTCCCGCGGTAATGCCTCTCTTTCATTTATACTCCAGTTTTCCCCTTAAATCGTTCATAAAAACAATATGCGGCATCAGCTTTCTAAAAAGCGAGGAATATTTGTTCCGGTCGGGAATGAGCAATTTCAACAATTTATCCTTGCGGACCAAATAATCAGCAAGACAGAAAAAATCCCCGTCACTCGTAACAATGACGGCTTTTTCATAGTTTAGGAATTCAATCATTGAATGAAGGACAAGTTCCGCGTCCACATTCCCCTTAACGCCACCGCCAGGAAGAGCCAGGGTTGGCTTGAATATAAGGATAAAACCCTGCTGTTGAAGGTTAGAATACAACGACTGGTTTTGCGGGATATACCCAATAAATAAAAAAGCTTTGGAAACATGATACTTGTCTTTAAGGTAGACCCTGAATTTCAAAAAATCCAGCCTCCAACCCATATTCTGGACTGCCAGGTTAAGATTTTGGCTGTCTATAAAAGCATAATTGTTCATAACAAATATCCTACCACATCAACGCGACAAGGGTGTGTCACTTTGATTTTGGCTTAAAATCGGCATTTCCGGCTATTTTCAATTTCCCCCCTGGTTATATTATGCCTCTTTAACACACCGGACTCAAATATTTCGCGCGCTTTTCTTTAGCCGTGAAACCGATGCGTTTTTTGGGCTTTTCCGGCACGGCCATTAATTCCCGGATCACGTCAAAGACTATTTTAAACTGCGTGTCGTATTTGCTTTCCAGTTTATCAAGCCGACGCGCCAAATCTTTATGTGCGGAGATGATTTCCATAAGACGGGTGAAAGTGCGCATTATCTGGATATTCACGTTTACCGCCCGTTCGCTGTTTAAAACACTTGAGAGCATGGATATGCCGTTTTGCGTAAAAGCGCATGGAGCTTTGCGAAGCCCCATTTTAACCCTGGAATTGGAAGTCACAAACTGTGACTTCCAATTACGCATTTCGGCCTTTGTCAGACGGAACATAAAGTCTTCCGGGAAACGTCTTGCCTTCCGTTTCACGGCCTGGTTGAGCGCTTTTGTTGCCACACCGTAGAGCGCCGCCAAGTCGCGGTCCAGCATTACCTTGCGGCCGCGCAACAGAAGTATTTTGCTTTCTATTATTTCCACCGGCACAATTTCTTTCATAGGTTAATCCTCCCTAAACAGGCCGGCGGCTTCGGCGAAGCGGCGGGCGAGGGAGGCAGTGTTCTGTAGAACAGATATCCAAAGGGTATGTACAATTTGTACCCCCCTTTGGAAAGAACATCTCTCTGGAAACTCCGCCCGGATTGGTTTTGGTGTGCGCGTATATTTTCTCTTCCATTATTTAATATTCAACACATTGGCCGCCATAACGGCCCCATGCTCCGTGAATGCGTACGGAGGAAACCGGAGATTCCTTTTATATGCGGTCGCAAATTGCGACCGCATCACCGGCCGGACCGTTTTCACGGTTTGCGCGGCCAAATCTGCGACCTCACGTTGAGTAAGCCGAAAAGCAAAATCTTCCGGAAACTTATCCTTATTGCGCTTGACCTGCTCATTAAGACGTCTGGTAGGTACTCCATAAATAGCGGCCAGGTCGCAGTCCAAAATCACTTTTTGCCCCCGTATCAGACAGATCCTTTTCTCAACGGTACCAGGTTGAATAATATTTTGCATAATATTCCTTAATAAACCTCGCCTTTTAGGCCGCCTGGGCGAATTTCTTTGCAAGAGCGGCGACATTTTGCAAAGGGTCCTTCAATGGTTGCCGGTCGCGCTTGGGGCGCGGTGGCACCGTACGGATTGTTCCCTTTTAAACTCATTGCGCTCAAATATTCCGCGCACTTTTATTTGGCCGTGAAGGCATAAGGACGCACCCGGCGGCCGCCAGGGGAACTTGACATCGCAGATTGCGATGTCAAGTTTGCGGTTTCCTGGCGCATAAGCTGAAACATAAAGTCACCGGGAAATTGCCTGCAATATCGCGTTACCGCTTCATTTAACCGATTTGTCACCTTAATATACTAGCAGACGACCGCGACAACCTCATGTCGTGTTGTTTTGGGCCGGAAAGCAATATTTAACGTATTTTTTGGATTAATTTCCGCCGCGAGTTCCCGTTTTTTATTTTTTAGATTGTATCGGAAAAACCCGGTCCGGTGGCCGACATTGATAAAACTTTCTCATTTGGATTGTATGAACCGCCCCCCCGCCAAAACCGCGCCATCCATCCAAATTCCAACGGGAATTTGAATTAAAACACCCTGGCTTTTTTCAGGCCTAAAAGCGAAAAAAAGGCAAAAATAACCAGCGGCCCGAAACCGGCTATAGATGGACGAAAAAGCTCCGCTTCGCCCAAAGACTGGCCCATTATTATCACCGCCCAGAATATAAAACCCACCACCACGGCCAGACCGAAGTTTAAAACGCGGCTTCCGCCCCGGATGAGCAGCACCATCATGGCGCCTATAAGAGCCATTACAAGGTTGGCAAACGGGGCGGCCAGCTTGCAATAAAGGATGGTAAGCTCGCTTACCACAGGCGCGCCCACGGCACCCAGGCGTTTCACACGCCGTAGAAGATCCGCGATTGAAACACCCTCCGGCACCAGCCGTTCAAGCACAAGACTGTCGGGCGGAACGGTAATATCAGACTGATAAGACGCGAACCTGGAACTTGCGGGTTTTAAACTGGCGTCATAATTTATAAACACCCCGTCCTTAAAAACCCAGCGGCGGACTGCCGCCTGCCAAATGGCCGAACGCGCGCTTATTTCAATAAATAGCCTGCCGTCACGGTAAATATTGGCTATCACGCGCTCCATGGAGTTTTCTCTGCCGTTAAAAATATGCGCGGTCACAAAAACACCTTCCCCCGCGGAAAAAACGACGTCTTTTTTTATCAATTGCTGCCAGTTTTCCTTTCCGCGAAGCTTGCTTTCAAAAAGAAATTCCGAACGCATATAAAACCGGGGCGCGACGGCCTCCTGCAGGACCAGTTGGAATACACCGGCCAGGACCGAACAGAGTAAAAGCGGTTTAAGCATTTCAAACGGACGCCAGCCTCCGGCCATGCCCGCTTTCCATTCGCCCCGCGCAAGCATTCCGCCTAAAGCGAACAGAATTCCCAGAAGAGTCGCCATGGGCGTCATTTTTACAAGAAAAAAAGGCAGCCGGTAAAGCAGATACCTGCCAAGCAATCCCGACTCGGCGCCGGCTTTCATAAAGGAATTGAGTTTATCAAAAAAACTGCCGAACAAAAGAAGCGCCGTGAAAACCCCAAGCCCCAGGGCAAAAGGCCCCCAGAAATTTCGCGCGATATAACGGGTCAATGTCCTGTTCATAAGCTAAAAAAGAAAGGGATCAGAGGCCAGAGGTCAGCAATCAGATTCCGCTAACCTGAATCCTGTATTTCAATATAGTTGCCATGAAGGAATCAGGTAAATAAAAATATCACAATGCCTTCGCAGGTGCCGTAACAAGGGCCCATGGCCATCAGACGGCCAGGATTCCCCTCAGTTGCGGGGCGAAAACCAAGCGCAATGCCGCCAGGTTTTAGAAGGTGGCCGTCTGATGCGCATAGCGCCTGATACGGCACGGACATCGTCCAGTATGCCGCGCGAAGCGCACCTTGAGCACTGCGAAAGGGAAAGTTGCAACAGCAACTTTCAGGCTAAGCCGCCGGATTCTTACGACTGCCTTATACGCGTGCGAAAGTCCGCTTCGGAAAACAAATAGTGCGCCTGCTGATCACCCATGCTCCTGGTTAACCAGATCCGTTATGGCTACCTGACTTGCATGCTCCGTTCTGTCCCAAAACGCTCTGCCCCTCAACATGCCGGCCACAAAAACCGGCAGACGCAGGATGCCCAGGGCCGGCTGAAGGAAATAAGCGATAAGAAGCTCCGGCCGGGCCTTTTCCATCACCAAAGCCGCTGCAGGGTATAGCGCAAACGGCAGCATGGCGGCAGCCTTCATGGGGAATTCCACACCAGGCAGTTTGGCATACAACCAGACAAAAAGATTAAAAGAATCTCTGGTAATCCAGATAAGGGCGGCGGTAACGGCTATAAGACCAAGCCGGTAGGCCTGGGCGCAATACAGGGCGCCTTCAAACGATCTGATGTCGCCTTTTTTTACGGCCCTTGAACACAAAGCTAAAAGGTGCCTGCGGGCGGTATCAAGCGAACCGCGCGTCCAACGCACGGCGCGGCGCACATACTGCTCAATGTTGACCGGCTCCTCGTCATAAACGATGGCGTCTTCAGCCCAGACTATGCGCACACCCGAGCGTATGAGGCGCATCTGCATCTCAAGGTCCTCGGTCAGACATTGTTCATCCCAGGGAAACCGCCCGGCGACTGAGGCGGAGAAACACATGCCTTTGCCGTGCAGCGTGGCCGACAGGCCTAGCGCCTGTTTAGGGCGCTGAAAGAACCTGTTCGTAACTATGTGGCCGGCGGCCAGAATACGGGCCAGCCAGCAATTCTCATTTTTTGCGAGCTGGCGGCCCTGCGCCGCCTCTGCGCCGGCGTTAAGCTGGTTATTCATTGCTTCAAGGAAACCCGGGTGCGCCAGGGAATCAGCGTCAAAATAGCACAAAGCGTCATACTTTTCCATGGCAAGGATCTTGTCGGAGGCCCACTTGAGCGCCCTGCCTTTGCCGGCTTTAAGCCCGGAACCCGAGTAGTCAAGCGCCGCAGCGCCAAGGTCTGCCGCTATAAAGGCCGTACCGTCGGTGCAGTGGTCGGCCACTACGAAAACGTCAAACAATTCGCGGGGGTATGCGATTTTAAGCAGGCTCTCCACGGAAAATTTAATTACTTTCTCCTCGTTGTAAGCAGGCAGAAGCAGGGCGAAACGCAGTTTTTTAAGCGCGTACGGAGGCATTGGAATCCTCCAAAAACCGCGGAAACTGAGAACCAAGTATAAAATACCGGATATAATAAGCAAAAACTGCGCTGAATTCGCGAGAAATGATAGGATAAATTGCCCCTTAATTAAAATAATTATTAACCGATGAAATATTCCGATTTTATTATAACATAAAACATAAGACTGCCCCACGGCCGAGAATTATCCAATGCAAGATGATGGTGAAAATATCCCCATTTCCAACGCAACATGATGGTGAAATTGGCGCAATCTTGAAAAAGCGTTGGATTCCGTCCATAATCTGTAGCTATGACCATGGACATG
>Ga0209417_1000530_pt1 | contig 88060 bp, 69 predicted proteins | sample RifGroF2_FD_184002 | JGI IMG/M metagenome (GOLD analysis project Ga0209417, IMG submission 184002) | Groundwater microbial communities from Rifle, Colorado, USA - Groundwater F2 (SPAdes) (version 2) | ecosystem: Environmental > Aquatic > Deep subsurface > Groundwater | place: Rifle, Colorado... | reverse complement strand
CGACACCATCGAAAAGGAACGTTGGGTGCATACTTTCGGTTGCGGTCATGCTACTTTGCCCATCGAAGAAATGTATCCACGAATTGGTGGATTTGTTGGGTTTCATCCCATGTGCGAACTCCCGCTTACTTTTTTCACCAATATTATGGGCGGGATGAGCGTTCACAACTTTATTTTTCTTGAACGTGTTGAAGGTTACGGAACTGAAATCCTGAAAGGATATACGTTTCATAAAGACGACTGTTTCTGGCTTTTTTCACATACCGGAATTAACGCGGTAAACATTGACATTGCACTGAAAGTAAAAGAAATGGGCAACAAACTGATTGTGTTCGGATCGGCAGGCGAGGCGGAAGGCAAAAAATCAAGGCATACGAGCGGGAAAAATATTTTTGAAATCGCTGATGTGGTGGTTGATACCTGTGTCCCGATTCAGGATGCCAGCGTAAGTCTAAAAAACCATATGGATAAAATCGGACCGATATCCACCATGGGATTTATAACTGCGGTTTGGATGACCGTAACCACAGTTGCCGAAATACTGGCCGACAGAGGAGTAAAGCTGTATATTCATCCTTCGCACAATGTGCCGGGCGACACCACGGCTAACGAACGGTTGACCGAATGCCTGGATGTTTACAAAAAAAGGATAGCTGGAGTTTAAAGCTGGAAAAATGCCGATGTTTCAACTAAAGGGGTGACTTTTGAGTCACCCCTTTAGTAAAACTACAATTACCAACCCGTCTGGACCGTCATATTCGTTTCAACCTTTTTTAAACAATCATTATACATTTTGTAATATTCGTCCGCCTTTTCTTTTCCATATTTAGCAGTTAATATAGGAAGCATTTCATAATTTGCATTGTTTAAAGCCGGATCCATCAGATAATAGTAGGTATATGTCCCATCCTGATTTTGTTTCGCAGGTTTCAAAAACCGAACTGTTTTGGTCACGTCCGGAGCAACCTCATCACCGGCGGGTTTTAGGTACTTCAGGTTAAAATCTTCAAACTGTGCCACTTTATCTGCTTTTACATAGTTCGCAATTACCCATACAGCCCCATCTACTGTTGCACGGGCCTGAACCGGTGGATTATTGGTGTTCCAAATATCACGTTGAATTTTCCATTTCCCGTCAACTTTTGCCCAGGTTACCAAATATTTACCCTGATCTGCAACAAAATCACCTTCAACGAATAGTTTATACCGGCCTTCCTCAATGGCTATATTGCCAAAACTTTCGGCAGATACTGTTTCCATTTGGGCTTTTTTTATCCCCATTTTCATCACTGCATTCCAAAATCCTTCAATTGCTTCAGGGCCTGTAACGACATCACTATTTGCCGGGTACAGTTTTGCATCAGCGGTGTAATTAGTGGCCAGGGTTTTGGTATCACCCTGATTGAATGATTCGACAAATCCATTGTTAACCGCTGTAATTTCACTACTTACATCTTTAGGGCCTTGCATACACTGACTAAAGGTTAAAAACAAAAAAGAACCAATAGTCAGGATGCCAATAAAAGTTGACTTGTTTTTCATCTTAATTTTTTTGAATGGTGAATACTATAAACAGAAATATTTCTGACTCAAAAGCCAGAAATGCTTTGGACGTTTTCGGGATGGAGACACTGATATTCAAAGGGAATTAGTTATAGAAAAACCTAAGTTACAATATAATAACCAGAAATCAAAAATGAAAAGCATATGTTTTGTAGCACAAAAAAAATGGAGAGTTTAAACTCTCCATTTGTCAAAGCACAAAGAATCCTATCAACTATAGAATTGCAAAATCGTTGCCTTATTCATAAAAATCTTCCCGATTAGTATTGGCAATATCAAACAAAAATTCTCCAATCTTTTCAGTAAGTAATTTAAAAAATTGTTCGCCTTTTTCGACAGTGGCTTTTGCCGGATTGCCAATCCCAGTATCAGCGGTTACACTTGTCCAACGGCGTTCGGCCCAACCCCAGCCTTCGTGCATAGCGCTGAACTTGTATCTTTTTGCTCTGCCTTCGCCAGCTTCCGAGATTGGCAGTACCCAATCCGGTTTCAGGTAAAGCATCAGGCTGGTTTCCACTTCACCGGCATGTTCGCCCAAATCTTCGAAAATGGCATTGGCATCTTTCACCTTGTACCAGTTCACTTCCGATAGGAACATTTTGGGGTATTTCAGCCCCAGTTCACGAAGTATTTGCCTGAAATCGTTTCCTCCATGGCTGTTCAGGATCACCATTTTGTAAATTTCCTGACGGTTCAATGTTTCAATGACATCGTTCAGGATGGCAAACTGGGTTGAAGGATTTAGATTCATATCGAGCTTCACATCAAACTGTCCAGTATTTACCCCAAACGGAATGGCCGGCAGAACAATTACTTTTCCCCCTTTTTCCCAAGCCACTCGTGCAGCTCCGGCTGCAATTGCATCGGCTTCCACATTGTCAGTTGAATACGGAAGGTGATAGTTATGCGCTTCCGTGGCGCCCCAGGGCAGAACTACCAATTGATAGGATTCATCTTTAACGGTCTTCCAGTTTGTTTCGGCTAAAATGTACGGTCTCATATTCGGGTTTATTGGTTTAGAATTGTCTTAAACATGTTTGAAGAGATAAAGTTTATTTTTTAAGAATACCTTAAATTGTGCAATCGAATGCATCAGTCAGAAATATGTCTTTTTGCCTTTTTACTTTTGCATTGGTTTGATACCTTTATAGCAAATTTTAAGACCCTAAATTTAGCAATAAACCAACTAAATAACGATAATGACTAACGATCGCAGAACTTTTATCAAACAATCGGCTACTGTAGCTGCAGCAGTAAGTGTTTTCCCATCCATAATGAATGCCGGATGCATCGGTGCCAACGAACGGATTACCGTTGCTCTAATTGGCTGTAACAATCAGGGATTTTCCAATTTACAATCATTTCTGAAACTACCCAATGTGGTCTGTGCGGCCATGTGTGATGTTGACCGGAATGTTCTGGAGAAACGCGCTGCTGAAGTTGAAAAACTGACAGGCAAAAAACCTCAACTGTTCAGCGATTTCAGAAAAGTACTTGAACAAAAAGACATTGATGCCGTAATTATTGGTACCCCCGACCATTGGCATTGTATTCCAATGATTTATGCTGCTGAGGCAGGAAAAGATGTGTATTGTGAAAAACCGCTTGGTTATACCATCGAAGAATGCAACCTGATGGTGAAAGCAACCCATCGTTATAAGACGGTTGTGCAGGTTGGACAATGGCAGCGTAGCGACCCTCACTGGCTCGATGCAGTTAAATACCTTCATGCCGGCAATTTGGGGCGTATCCGTTCGGTTCGTGCCTGGTCCTATGTAGGATGGAAACGCTCGATTCCAGTAGTTCCTGATGAACCAACTCCCAACGGTGTTGATTATGACATGTGGTTGGGGCCACGACCATCACGACCATTTAATAAAAACCGGTTTCATGCCTCGTTTCGCTGGTACTGGGATTATGCAGGTGGCGTAATGGCCGACTGGGGAGTACACATGCTGGATTATGCCTTGTTTGGAATGAACCAATATGTCCCTAAATCAATCAGCTCTTCGGGTGGAAAATATGCTTTCCCTGCTGATGCCATGGAAACACCGGATACCCAAATGGCCATCTATGATTTTGGTGATTTTGGCGTCTTGTGGGATCATACCATTGGAATTAATGGCGTTCAGTTTAAACGCCGTCCGCATGGTGTTGCGTTTATAGGCGAATATGGAACCCTGATTGTTGACAGGGGTGGCTGGGAAGTGATGGCCGAAACCACCAGCACCAGCGCCAAAGAAGGTTTTGTTGACCTTCCGATTCAGAAAGGAACCGGAAAAGGATTGGACTTACATACAGCCAATTTCATCGATTGCATCAAAACCCGCAACAAACCCAATTGCGACATCGAAATAGGAGCTCATATTGCCCGTTTTTCACACATGGGAAACATTGCCTACCGACTGGGACGAAAAATTGTGTGGGATGGTGACAAACAGGAATTCCTGAACGACCTAGAAGCCAATGCTCTTACCAAAGCCGAATATCGTGCTCCGTGGTCTTTACCTAAAGTATAAAAGCTAATATTTTATGATGGGGTGACTTTGGAATTCACCCCATCAGTACTTTAATAGCACTTCGACAGATCAAGGTGCTTTTTGCTTTTACTAAAAAAATTGGTGGTTGATGAATGGCTGTAGTCAGGAATAGTAAAAATAAAGGTTGAACCTTTATCGGCATCAGAAATGAGAGTAATTGTACCGCCAAGTTTTTCAACTAAAGCTTTTGAAATTGGTAATCCTAAACCTGTACCTCCATAGGTGGTTGTAAGTGCGTTTTCAACTTTTCGGAAGGGCTTAAAGATTATTGATTGATGCTCATGGGCGATCCCAATACCAGAATCTTTAACGTAGAACTCCATGAGGTTCCCTTTCCGAATTACCCCAAATTCAACATTTCCTTTAGGAGTAAATTTTATGGCATTGGAGAGTAAATTGTATAATACCTGACGAAGTCTGTTGGAGTCGGTATAGGCAATATTTTTTTCTTGCAGATGGTTAGGATTAAGTGTTAGAATCAGGTTTTTCAATTCAGCCTGATTCCTGAATTGATGGAGCAATTCGTTCATTAATCCGTTAATATTGACTGCTTTAATAGAAATTGAAATTTGTCCCACTTCAATTTTCGAAATGTCAAGAATATCATTAATAATAGTTAAAAGTTGCTGTCCGTTTGAATTAATTATATCAATATATTCTTCGGTACTCTCTTTGGTTAATTCAGGATCGTTTAAAAGATTTGAAAATCCTAAAATTCCGTTTAACGGAGTACGAATTTCATGGCTCATATTAGCTAAAAAAGCAGATTTGAGCTTATCTGATTCTTCTGCCTTATTTTTTGAAAGAATCAGCTCCGAGTTCATGATCTGAATTTGATCCAAGCTTTCTTTCAATTCCTTATTTAATTTCAAATATTGGCTGTTCAGCATCCTATATTGGGCGATTTGTATTTTGAGGGAATGCATACTCGATTTTAATGCTTCATCGGCTTGTCTTTTCTGGTGCCGCAACTCGGCCTCCTTCAGTTCCCTATCAAATGCAGGCACAAGACGACTCAAATTGTTTTTCATGATATAATCATGTGCTCCTGCTTTCATAGCTGCCACCGCGGTATCTTCACCAATGGTGCCGGAAATTAAAACAAATGGGATGTCTAAACCAGTTTCTTTTAGCTCCTCCAAGGCATCAAGTCCGGAGAACTGAGGCAATGAATAATCTGAAATAATAAAATCCCAACTCTTATTTCTTAGGGCTTCCCTCATGGCGGCCCGCGTTTCAATTTGTTCATAAACAATGTCAAAACCGCCTCTTTTGATCTCATCTATCTCCAGTACAGAATCATCTGCATTATCCTCAATTATTAGAACTCGAATTTTATTTTTCATCTGTTTGTTTTTTTAATTAACATTTCACAATTATCATATCATCGTTTCTCCTTCAAACAAGATTTCAACCAGATGGAATAGCCACATCAAATACTCGGGGTCATTTCCGCCTGGTAAAAGCATTTGCTCTTATGTCTTTCATGTGCTGATAATTTACCTACTAATACAAGCTGCCTGCCCTTCCGATAAGCCGGGAATTCAAAAACAATCAATCTATGAAGATGATTTTCTTATACGGGATTTATTTGGCTAGTGCAATTCCTGAATGTGATTCGTTAAAAACCAGCCAGTAAAGGCCTAATTGTTTAATCGCTATTGAAAATTGCTCAAAGTCAACCGGTTTACGGATATAGCTATAGGCTCCAAGCTGATAACTTTTCATAATATCAATTTCCTCTTTCGATGAAGCAAGTATGACTACCGGCAAAAGATTCGTAATTAGATTTGAACGTATTTTTTGTAGAACTTCCAATCCATCAATCTTTGGCAGTTTAAGGTCCAATAATATTACCTGTGGCAATATATTCATATCCCGACCAGTAAACTTTCCAGTGCCAAACAAATAATCAAGTGCTTCTTCCCCATCTCTCGCTACAATAACTTCATTAGTAATGTTGTTATCCCTAAATGTCATAAGGGTCAATAATTCATCGTCGGGATTATCTTCAACCAGAAGAATAATTTTCTCAGAATGTTTCATCATTTTCTTGTTTTATAAGGTAAAAAAGAATGTGGTGCCTTTATCGACTTCACTTTCAGTCCAAATTGTTCCATGATGCCGGCGAATAATGCGTAGTACGGTTGCCAGACCAATGCCGGTACCCTCAAATTCGGAAAGGTTGTGAAGACGCTGAAATGCTCCAAACAGTTTGTCGACGTAACGCATATCGAAACCTGCGCCATTGTCTCTGATAAAATAAACGATCTGACCATCCTTTTGGATAGTTGAAAACTCGATCACAGTTTCAGACTTGTTTTTTGAGTACTTCCACGCGTTACCCAACAAATTGTGCAAAGCGACATACAATAAATTCCGGTCTCCGGTAATAATCATATCATCCTGAATATAAATATTTGCAGTCCTTTCAGGATTTGATTCTTTAAGCTCACTGATAATTGATTGGGCCATGGCCGAAAGGTTTATTTCTTCCTTATTCATGTCAATGCGGGAGATCCGGGCAAGTTTAATTAGATCATCGATTAAGTGCCCCATGTGGCGGCTTGCAATCACAACCCTGTTAAAATAATCTTTCCCCTGATCATCGAACAGGGTGCTATAGTCTTTTAGAATTTTATTACTGAATCCATCGATGCTGCGAAGCGGAGCCCGAAGATCGTGGGAAACAGAATAAGAGAAAGCTTCAAGCTCTTTATTAATAGCTTCGAGCTCAGTGGTACGTTGGGCAACCCTTAGTTCAAGTTCAGCGTTACTATCCTGCATCTCTTTATACAGTTTTGCATTTTCAATTGCTAATGATGCACGTCGTGCAAGCTCTTTGGCAAACTCAAGGTCATTCTCATCAAACAGTCTTCCTGAATCCGATAATCCGAGTGTCAACACTCCATAAATCTTATCTCTGTTGAGTAAAGGCACAATAATAACCGATCTGATTCCCAACTCATGCATTAGCCTGAGATGTTCCTGGTTATGGGCTAAAGATTCAAGTTGTTCATCCGGAATGCAAGGATATAATTCCGGGGCATGAGTACGTATAACTTCATGTATTCCACCGGGCACCGAAGGATCGGACGGATATTTTTGTTGCAGTTCATAAGCTAAACTGATTTTTTCGGGATCAACATGCTCGACCACAATCCTCATAACTGTTCCATCCTCCTCCACCTCATCGATGGCACACCAATCGGCTATTTCAGGAGTTACCATATTAGCAAGATTCTTCAATGTTTCAGAATAATCGAGCGATGAAGCAAGCATGTTACTTGCTTTGTTCAGAAAAGTCAGCCGAAGTTGATTTTGATCCATTTCTATGCGTGCAGCTTTTTCTTTTTTCAACGCCAGTTCAAGTTCAGAAGTCCGCTCAATGATCAGGTGTTCAAGGTTTTCATTTAATTTTCTTATTTGTGCTTCAGTCTCTTTCTGTTTAGTAATATCACGAATGGCCGAAATAACTATAATCGCCTCTTCTTCAACAATTTTCAGGGGGCTTAAACTAATTTCGACCGGAAATTCGCTTCCATCTTTCCGTTTCCCGAATAAATCCATTCCAACTCCCATTCCACGAACCTTTGGATGTTTCACATATCCTTGCCTGTGAGAAGTATGCTCATGGTGAAATCGTTCAGGTACCAGGATCTCGACTTCTTTTCCAATAATTTCATTCCGTCCGTACCCAAAAACTTGTTCTGTTTGCGCATTTACCATTAGTATTTTTCCATCACTGCTTGTTATTACCATGGCATCAGGAGCCGATTCCAATAGCCCCATGAACTTTGATTCAGATTTTTTGCGCTCCAGCAACTCAGCCTCGAAATCTTTGGTGGTTTTTAGTGATAATGCAACGGGTATGTATTTATAAATGGCAACAACCGTAATCCATGAAATAGTTGCGGTGATGAATCGCAACATGGCGCTTAACCGATAAGCTGGCCACCAGAAGATAATAGCATCAATCAGGTGTGTTAACCCGCAGAAAAGGATAAATGCCCCAAATAACCAAAATACTGTTGGTAAAGGAATGGATGGTTTTTTCTTTATAAAGAGTATTAAAAGGATAGGAATTACAAAATAGGCAGCCCAGATTGCCAGATCTGAAACAATATAAAGCCAGCCATGAAACTCTGTCCAGTTTCCACAACACCATCTTGCAGGCCAACTGGCCACGCTGAACAGTTTCTCGAAAAATTCGGTTATCTGTTCCATTATGTTATATTTTAGCAAGCAATACCTTCACCATAAATAAATCCCATACAGAAAATAAGTTTTTACTAAAAAGAACTTTAAATCTTCTACGTTTTCGCTTACCACAATTGTTCCAGAAATTAAAAATATTTTAAGATATTAATGTCTGTTATTGTTTTCAATTAAAATTGTTAATTAATCAAACTCGAAATAACTATATAACTAATTAATAAACAGAAGTATGGACAAGTATTGCTTTGGAGAAAGTTCCAAATTGCATGATGCGAAAATAAGTTTTAGATTGACATCAAATGAGCCAAAGTTTGAACTCAAATTATCAAAACGATTCTAATAGGTCTCTTTTTGATAAAATACTTAAGGTTTAAACTATCTAACTTGCTGAGCTTTTGAAATTCAAGAATCGCCGCCATCTACTTAACATAGGCCAACTGACAGTATTGACACATTTTCAGGAGTCTGTTCTTTTGTATCTTGATGATATATAACGAAAAAGGAGTAGCGCTTTATACTGGTTGATCAGGAGTCAGAACCCGGACATACATTTTATTTCATTGGACTGATCATATCTCCCGGAACAACCCATTCGTCAAATTGTTGTTCGGTCAAAAGACCCAAATCCAAAGCGGCTTTTTTCAGGCTTGAATTGTCAGCATAGGCTTTTTTAGCAATCTTAGCCGCATTTTCATACCCAATATGCGGGTTTAATGCAGTCACCAACATCAGCGAATTCCGGAGATTCTCATCAATTCGCACCTTGTTGGGTTCTATTCCGGTCACGCAATGATCGTTGAACGACCGGCAAGCATCGGCAATAAGTGAGGCTGATTGCAGTAGTGCATTGATCATGACTGGTTTAAAGACATTTAATTCGAAGTGTCCACTTGAGCCTGCAACTGAAATTGTTGTGTCGTTGCCCATAACTTGCGCGCAAACCATAGTCAGCGCTTCTACCTGAGTCGGATTAACTTTACCGGGCATAATGGACGATCCGGGTTCATTCGATGGGATTGTAATTTCTCCAATTCCTGAACGTGGCCCGGAGGCCAGCATACGGATATCGTTGCCTATTTTCATCAGGCTAACAGCCAGTTGCTTAAGAGCGCTATGTGTTTCAATAATTGCATCACTGGACGCCAATGCTTCGAACATGTTTTCAGCCGAAATAAAAGGTAAACCGGTTAATTGGGCAATGGTGGCTGCAACTTCGCGGGCATAACCTTCCGGAGTATTTAATCCTGTCCCAACGGCGCTCCCTCCCATGGCCAGTTCCGAAAGATGCGGCAAAGTGTTTCTTAGTGCTTTTACGCCATGTTGCAACTGAGAGACATAGCCCGAGAATTCTTGTCCAAGCGAAATGGGGGTGGCATCCATGAAATGGGTCCGTCCGATTTTGATCACGTCGGCCATGTATTTTGATTTCGTTTCTAAGGAGTTTGTTAGTGTTTCTATGGCTGGAATTGTAATCCCGACAATCTTTTGGAATGCGGCAATGTGCATAGCCGTTGGAAAGGTATCGTTTGACGATTGAGATTTATTTACGTCGTCGTTTGGATGAATCATCCGGTCTCCTTTACCCAATTTGTTGCCCAGCAGTATATGGGCACGATTGGCAATAACTTCATTACAATTCATGTTCGTATGAGTTCCAGAACCTGTTTGCCAAATAACCAAAGGGAATTGATCATCAAGCTGACCTGCTGTAATTTCATCGCAAACCTTCGAAATCAGGTTCATTTTTTCCTTGGATAAAATTCCAAATTTATGATTGGTTATGGCAGCAGCTTTCTTCAAACAACCAAATGCATGAATAATTTCAATGGGCATTGATGCTGATGACCCTATCTGAAAATTTAACAGCGAACGTTGGGTTTGAGCTCCCCAGTATTTATCTGCCGGAACTTGTACCTCGCCAATTGTGTCGTATTCTGTTCGATATTTCATAGCCTGTCTGGTTTATAATATAGTGACTTTTCTCAATGTTATGAACAATCTTATTTTGCTGATTGTTTTCTGATTATTAATGTTTTATGATTTTATACTGCCCTGTGGTAGTTTATGAATAGTAAAATTAAAAAATGAATTATGGAAGCATTATCAAAATCTGAAGTGGCTGAATTTGTTGCACTTCAATTAAAAGACTGGACTGTTGATGACAATACGATTATCAGGGATTTTAAGTTCAAAACCTTTGTTGAGGCTTTTTCTTTTATGACGGCAATTGCTTTGACTGCTGAAAAAATGAACCATCATCCGGATTGGAGTAATTCGTACAATAAAGTCAATGTTACTTTAACCACACATGAAGCTAAGGGGATCACTCTGCGGGATTTTGATTTAGCCAGTTCAATTGACCGGATATGGAAAAATTATCAGGAATAAGTTAATCGGCTGTATTGCCTTTATCTGTGTAATACCGCACCATCGGTCTGTTTTTTGATGTTCGGTCCACAATCTGGAATCCGGCGCTCTCAAAAGATTTATATAATCCGATCCAGGCAAATGAATCAGCAAGTTTCTCCTGAGTCGGAATGGTTGGGTAAGCTTCAATGATTCCGATTTTTTTTCCGCGCGTATTCAATCACTCCTTTCAAGAGTTGAAGTGAAACTCCAAGACGTCTGAATTTTTTATCAACGAAAAAACATGGAATCGACCAGACATGCTTGTCGTCGATTCGTTTGTGAACGCGTGATTTCTCCAATTTTAAATAATCTTCGCGAGGGGCAAAAGCGCACCATGCAATTGGCAGATCTTCATAAAAGCCAAGGATTCCGGTAGGTTTGCCGCCCCAAACCAAGTCTTTCATGGCCAATTTGTTGCCCTCATTTTCTTTTCCTTCCTGAAAATCATGCCTTCGGAGTCTGGGCCACATGCACCAGCAATTTCCGCAGGCGCCACGTTCTCCAAAAAGCTGAACAAACTTTCCCCAATTCTCTTTTGTCAGGGATTCAAAAGTAAGTTGATTCAAAAAATCCTGGTCTTTGGGCTGCATCGTCGTTTTCATTTGTCCTTTAGTTAGGTCATGCGATAACTCTTCTTTATTCGGAGCGAGACTTCCGTTTCATTTATGATTGGATTTAAGGACTTAAAGTTACTAACATGCCATTTAAAACTCGATCAGAAAACCTGATTTTTTCAAAAATTGCAAAAAAAAGCGTTTGAAATTTACTCCCAAACGCTTTTCCTTTGCTAATTTCTTATTCCTTTATTCTACTGCAACTGCAGCTATTTGCCTCACTTTACTTCCGGGATAAACTTTCAATGCTTCTTCCAGAATCTTCAGCGAAGTAGCCAAATCTTCCTTTTTCAGTACATAGGCGATGCGGACTTCATCTTTTCCGTAACCCGGAGTGGTATAAAACCCAGAGGCTGGCGCCATAAAAATGGTCTGATTTTCATATTCGAAATCGCTCAGCAGCCATGCGCAAAATACATCGGCATCGTCAACCGGAAGGCGTGCAACCGTGTAAAAAGCTCCCATCGGAATGGGTGAATAAACTCCGTTAATTCGGTTTAGTCCATCGACCAGAAACTTGCGGCGTTCCACATACTCATCATACACATCGTGCATATATTCCTTGTTGTTGTCGAGTGAAGCTTCAGCAGCGATCTGGCCAATTAATGGCGGACTTAAACGTGCCTGACAAAACTTCATAACATTTTTCTTCAGTGCTTTGTTTTTGGTAATCAGAGCTCCAATCCGGATTCCACATTCGCTGTAACGTTTCGAAACCGAATCGATCAATACCACATTTTGCTCAATTCCTTCCAGATGAAAAGCTGAAATATAGGGCGCGCCTGTATAGCAGAATTCGCGGTACACTTCGTCCGAGAATAAATACAAATCGTATTTTTTGATCAGGTCGCGAATCTGGTTCATTTCGCTGCGATTATACAAATATCCGGTAGGATTATTAGGATTGCAGATCATGATTCCTTTAGTTCGCGGAGTAATCAGTTTTTCGAATTCGGCAACCGGTGGCAATGCAAACCCTTCATCAATTTTTGACGGAATGGATTTGATTACTGCACCTGCCAGAATTGCAAAAGCCGTGTAGTTAGCATAGGCAGGTTCAGGCACAATAATTTCATCGCCCGGATCGAGACAAGCCAGAAATGCAAAAGTTACCGCTTCCGACCCCCCCGTGGTGATGATAATATCGTCCGCCGTCACATTAATTCTGAATGTGTGATAGTACGCCGCAAGCTTTTCACGGAATGATTTGATTCCTTCACTTGGAGAATACTCCAGAATTTTGCGGTCAATGTTCCGAATTGCGTCAATGGCATTTTGTGGCGTTGGTAAATCAGGTTGTCCAATGTTCAGATGAAACACTTTTCTTCCTTTTTCCTTGGCCTGGTCAGCCAAAGGAACCAACTTCCGGATAGGTGAATCCGGCATCAAATTACCTCGTTCCGATGTAATAGGCATATTATAGAAAATATTATCAGTAAAGCGGGCAAATATACGATTATCAATCTTAAATTAAAATTTTAGGTTTTAGTTTAATGTGAAATCTTAACAGCACAATAACTTACAGTTTAAAAGATCGGGAGGCCAATTTGCGGTAATTTGACTCAAATTTGTATGACAGGTTTTTGTACTGAACCCAATTCATTGTATTTTATCATGTTTTCAGAGGTTCATATCATCTACTTTTGAAGACTTCGAAAACAATAAAATACTACGACGATGATTATTGGAGTTCCAAAAGAAATTAAAAACAACGAAAACCGCGTTGCTTTAACCCCAGCCGGAGCGGCTGAATTGGTTAAAAATGGTCATACTGTTTATGTACAGTCGACTGCCGGTATGGGAAGCGGATTTGAAGATGAAGATTATGTATATGCACATGCAACTATTCTTCCTACCATCGAAGATGTGTATGCCATTGCCGAAATGATCATGAAAGTAAAAGAACCCATCGAATCAGAATATAAGCTGATTAAAAAAGATCAGATTTTATTTACTTATTTTCATTTCGCATCTGGTGAGCCTTTAACCATGGCTATGATTGAAAGCGGATCAATTTGCCTTGCATACGAGACCGTTGAAATGGCTGATCGTTCATTACCCCTGTTAATTCCGATGTCGGAAGTGGCTGGTCGTATGTCGGTTCAGGAAGGCGCCAAATACCTTGAAAAAACTTTTGGCGGATATGGAGTATTGCTGGGCGGAGTTCCCGGAGTACCTCCCGCAAAAGTGCTGATTATTGGAGGAGGTATTGTTGGTACCGAAGCTGCTAAAATGGCCGGAGGTCTGGGCGCTGATGTTACCATTATTGATGTGAGCCTGAAACGTCTGCGCTACCTCGACGATATAATGCCTGCCAATGTGAAAACCATGATGAGTAACGAATATAACATTCGTGAAATGGTGCGCAACGCCGATGTGATTATCGGTGCGGTGCTCATTCCCGGTGCTGTTGCTCCAAAACTAATTACCCGCGATATGATTCCAACCATGAAACACGGAACTGTTTTGGTTGACGTTGCTGTTGATCAGGGTGGATGTTTCGAAACCACTGTAGCTACAACGCACGATCATCCGACTTTTGTAATCGATCATGTGATTCACTATTGTGTTGCCAATATGCCGGGAGCTGTGCCTCGTACTTCAACTTTGGCATTGACCAATGCTACTTTACCTTACGCTATACAAATAGCTAACAAAGGCTGGAAGAAAGCTTGTAATGAAAACGATGCTTTGAGAAAGGGATTGAATGTAGTTAAAGGAAAAGTTGTTTACGAAGGAGTGGCTGAAGCCTTCGGACTTCCATATCAGGACGTTCAGACAGTATTGTAGATTCAATCAATTCATATTATACAGAAGGCCGGGATTTTTAATTCCGGCCTTTTTCATTTCATCCGGAAGGTTTTTTCGGGCAACGAACTTATTTTTCTATTTTTGCAGCTTCGTTTAAAAGCATAATTAAAAATCATGGAAATCCCAAGCAAATACAACCCCGCCGAAGTAGAAGACAAATGGTATAAATACTGGATGGAAAATAAGTTTTTCCATTCCGAACCCGACGAACGTGAACCATATACAATCGTCATTCCGCCACCGAACGTTACCGGCGTGCTTCACATGGGACACATGCTTAATAATACCATTCAGGATATTCTGACCCGCCGTGCCCGCATGTTGGGTAAAAATGCTTGTTGGGTTCCCGGAACCGACCATGCTTCAATTGCTACCGAAGCCCGCGTGGTGAACAAATTGAAAAACGAAGGAATTTCGAAATTCGATTTGAGTCGTGAGGAATTCCTGAACCATGCCTGGGAATGGACCCACAAACACGGTGGAATCATTCTGGAACAATTGAAGAAGCTTGGTTGCTCTTGCGACTGGGATCGTACGGCTTTCACAATGGATGAAATTCGCAGCGATTCAGTCATCAAAACTTTTGTCGATTTGCACGATAAAGGCCTGATTTACCGTGGTGTTCGCATGGTGAACTGGGATCCGGCTGCTAAAACTGCTTTGTCAGACGAAGAAGTGATTTTCCGCGAAATGCAATCGAAATTGTATTACCTGAAATACCGGATTGAAGACACAGCCCCCCTTAGTCCCCCCGGAGGGGGGAAATTGGATCCGCTTTACAAGACTGCACGTAAATCGGAATATGAATTGTTAAAAAAGAATGCAAAAGATTTGCGTCGTTTTTCAACTGAAGCCGAAAGTGTTTTATGGGAGGTTTTACGTGCGAATCAATTAGGAGAAAAATTCAGGAGACAACATATTATCAATGACATTATTGTTGACTTTATTTGCCTGTCAAAAAATCTCATTATTGAGGTTGATGGTGGTTATCACCTAAATCCTGAAATTCAGGAATTAGACAGTATTAAAACTAGCATTCTGAGCGACGTGGGATATAAAGTCATTCGTTTTACCAACGAAGAAGTATTGGGCAACATTAATTCAGTTATCCAATCAATTAAGGATGCGCTTAAAAGCTCCCCCTCCGGGGGAGTTGAGGGGGCTGCTTCTTTCGTAACTATCGCAACTACCCGTCCGGAAACGATTCTGGGCGATACCGCCGTTTGTGTGAATCCAAACGATCCACGTTTTACGCACCTGAAAGGCAAAAGGGTATTGGTACCGTTGATCAACCGTTCCATCCCGATTATTGAAGATGAATATGTGGATATGGAATTCGGTACAGGCTGCCTGAAAATCACCCCATCACACGATGTGAATGATTATGAAATTGGACTTCGCTTCAATTTGCAAAGTATCGATATTTTCAACGAAGACGGCACCATGAGCGAAGCTGCCGGAATGTATATCGGCGAAGATCGTTTTGCCGTTCGTGAGAAAATTATGGTCGATCTGGAAGCCGCCGGAAATGTTGCAAAGGTTGAAGATTATACCAATAAAGTTGGTTTCTCAGAACGTACACATGTTCCAATCGAACCCAAATTGTCGGCTCAGTGGTTCCTGAAAATGGATACGCTGATTAAACCAGCCACAGAAAATGTGCTGAACGATACGATTCAATTTTATCCGCCGAAATTTAAAAACACCTACCGTCACTGGATGGAAAACATCAAGGACTGGTGTATCAGCCGTCAGTTGTGGTGGGGTCACCGCATTCCGGTTTGGTATATAAAATCAACGGCCCCCCTAAATCCCCCCGAAGGGGGGACTTGGGGCTATGTGGTAGCTGAGAGTGAAGAAAAAGCCCGTGAATTGGTGCTTTCCAAATTCCCCTCCTTAGGAGGGGTTAGGGGAGGCTCTGGGGGAGGCTTTACTCTGCATCAGGATGAAGATGTGCTCGACACCTGGTTCTCCAGCTGGTTGTGGCCAATTTCGGTATTTGACGGCATCAGTAATCCTGATAATAAGGAAATCAATTACTATTATCCAACCAACGATTTGGTGACTGGTCCGGATATTATTTTCTTCTGGGTGGCTCGCATGATAATTTCCGGATACGAATACCGCGATCAGTTCCCGTTCAAAAATGTATATTTCACCGGAATGGTGCGCGACAAACAGCGTCGCAAAATGTCGAAATCGCTGGGCAATTCGCCCGATCCGCTAGACCTCATTGACACTTACGGAGCTGATGGTGTTCGCGTTGGGATGTTGCTCTGTTCACCTGCCGGCGGCGATTTGATGTTCGACGAAAGTTTACCACAGCAGGGAGCTGGTTTTGTGACCAAAATCTGGAACTCGTTCCGCCTGGTGAATGGTTGGGAAGTTGATTCAACGATTCCGCAGCCTGAACATTCTAAATTAGCGATTAGTTGGTTCCACGAAAAGTTCAGCCAGATTGTTGAGCAAACTGACGATCATTTTGACAAGTTCCGCATTTCGGATGCATTGATGAACGTTTATACGACCGTTCGCGACGAGTTTTCCGGATGGTTGCTTGAAATGGTGAAACCAGCCTACCAACAGCCTATTGATGGAAAAACATACGAAGAACTAATTGATATTTTTGACGAAGTGTTGCGGTTTCTGCATCCGTTTATGCCTTTCGTGAGCGAAGAAGTCTGGCAGTTGCTGAAAGAACGCAAGCAAGGTGATAGCATCACTATCAGCTCATGGCCAAAATCTACCGGCTACGACGAAACTTTGATCGCGCAATTTGAAGATGTGAAAGAAGCCATTGCAGGTTTACGAACCATCCGCACTAAAATAAATATCAAAAGTAAAGATCAGATTGGAATAGCTATTGAAGTAGGAGAGAAAGGTTATTATCCTGATTTTAATGATGTGTTAATCAAAATGACGAATATTTCTAATATTGAAAAGGCAACTGATGATATTAAAAATACACCCTCGTTCAGAGTTGATTCATCAACATATTTTGTTACAACAACCACTACTACCACCACAATTCCTCCAACGCCGACATCGACACCTACTCAAACCATAACTATTACAACGACAATTAAACCAAACGTGGAAGAGGAATTGAAAAAACTTCAGGCTGATCTCGATTATGCCAAAGGATTTCTTGTTTCGGTACTGAAAAAACTAAACAACGAACGCTTTGTTAATAATGCTCCCGTAGCTGTATTGGCCAACGAACGCGCCAAACAGACCAGCGCCGAGGCCGATATCAAAGATTTGGAAGAACGAATTGCGAGTTTGTTATCCTAAAAAAGTAATGTTGACAGATGGTTTACTCATTTTAGTAAATAGTCAAAGAAATCCTTCGATATTTTACTCGTTCTCATGTGCCACTGGTTAACTCCATCAATAACAATTTCAGCACTCTTATAATCTAACAGATTAAAGTCCTGAAGTCCCTTTAATAGAAGAGCTAAAAATTGCATGTCATTGTTCGTAAATTTTTCAGATAGTATTTCTTCAAGTTTGTTTTGATAAAGATATTTGTCAGAAGTTTCATTCTCATAAATAACCTTCAAAATTAAAAGCTGAGACTGTGATAATTCGTCAATTATTTTAAGAAAAATATCCTTCTTATCTATTTGAATTTCTTTTAGTATTGAAGCTTTAAAATATGATTGCAGTAATAGCTTTTTTTGCTCTTCAAAATTGTTAGCATAGATTCGTGAAGTCTTTTGAAAAACTGAAAGAAATTGTTCGTCGTTAAATATCTGTTCTTTTGATTTTGTCCCACTCTTTAACAATTCGTTTAAAGTATAGTCAACATACTCAAACCATTCTGTAAGTTTTCTCTGTTGATGAGGAACAATTGCAATGTCAAGTAATTCGCCAAGAAGACCACCCACAAATGGCACAGCACCAATAGCACCTTTTACTAATTTAAATGCGTAGTCTTGAGCTGATGGTTTTATTTCTTCAGGGTCCATGTTAATACGGCTTATTAACTAAAATTAATTTTGAAAGCTTTGCTTTTTATTCTATAATTAATTTTTGATTCACATTGTCAAAAGTGTACTTGCCGAATTTACTCAAAACGCTTTGTCCTAGAAGCATTGGAGCTTCAATGGAATTAGAAATGCTACAAATTACATTTTTGATTTCTTTTTTACCTATTTTTATTGAACTTAATTTAAATCGTTTGCTTTTTGAAGTTGAACCATCCGCAAATTGGTAATATGCACCCTCTAACCAATCCTTATCCTTAATAGTTCCTGTCCGAAGAAGTGTTAATGCTACATCTGGTGATATGCTTACATCAGAAGCTCCACTATCAAAAATAAAATCAATTTTCAGAACACCATTAAGTTCAACTGGAACTGAATAAACACCATTTACTTTTTCTACACTTATAATGTCTAGGTTTTCATCCAACCCAAAGGTTAATTCATCTGGCAATATAATATTGACACTAAAATATTTTACAATTGCTAAATTCATTCTTTCATTTCCACCAGCGATGACCCCGACACCATTACCAGGCTGATTAACCTCATTTATTTCATATGCTTTGACCCCATTAAAGTAAATGCTTATGATTCCATTTTCTTTTTTAATACGCAATTCATTGTCATAATTTTCAATAGCATATATGCCATTTATATGATCGTCACCGGCTAGTATACCATCTTCATTTTTTTCAAAAACCATTTTTTTTAATTGAGAGCTAAATGTGATTGAAGAATAATTTCTATCGTCTTTGTATCCAAAAATTACACCTTGGTAAAGTGAAGTACAACTCTTGTCAAAAACTGAGATTATATCAAAGTTGTTTTTTGACAAGTTCATCGGGGCTTCCGCAATTGGAACTCTTATTCTGCCTGTGCTATTGAATTTAATTTTCAATCTTTGATTTTCGATAGTACTTGAAGCTACAATGGTTCTATCCTTATCTTTTTGTAATAACCAATTACTTGAACTTTCATTTGATTCGAAATTGTCAATAAATGTTGCGGAAAAGGAAGTATTTAGAATATTAATTATTTTCCACCCTCCTTTTTCAAATATTGTTATATCTTCTTTATTATTAATAGTTTGAGCTTCAATTTGACTGAAAGAGAGAATAAGTAGGGTTAGTAGAACTGATAAAAAAATAGATTTCTTCATAATTTCTTAATCTTTATAGAGTGTTATAAAGATATTAAAAATTCTCCTAAACTAAATCATAACGATGTGCTTCCTGAATTCCGTAATGAAGAAACTGAGCAACGAACGTTTTGTAAGCAGCGCTCCCGAAGCTGTTGTAGCCGTTGAACGTGCCAAAAAAGCCGATGCCGAAGCCAAAATTAAAGTATTGGAAGAGCAGCTAGCTTAAAATAATTAGGAAAGAGTCATCAGTCATTAGAAAATTTCCTGATGACTAATGACCCTTTCCTGATTTATCATGGGTTTGAGTCTTCCACACTTTTGCAGGTTATAGCAGATGCAGCATAATAAATTGGAATAAATGTAATCTTCTGTTCGGGGAGTTGCCCGTAACCGGTATCGGAAAACACATACGCCTCATTAATGTTTTGATATGAATATTGCTCTATTTTAAAAAGACAATTGTAGAATTAAACTGTCCCTTTAAAATTACAACCATATTTTCAAAAACTGATTTTAAAAAGGAAACCTTTCGGATTGTTTCTGCAAAAAAGGCTGCGTAATTTACCCGTTTTAATCTTCGACTTCTTCTGCTTCTTTTGAGAAGAATGCGGCATGAACCGGGGCCGGGCAAACGCTGTTCAGCCCATGAATGGCTGCCCAGATCACTTCATTAAATTGGGCATCGGGTACGCGATCCTCTTTGCTGAAATCGAATGTTTCGCTTAACCTCGACATTTTATTGTCCGCGATATTTTTCAGGTTTAAATCAACCTGATTGGGAAGCGCCTTAAATGGCGGATGTTTGGCAGTTTTGTTGAAACATCTCCACAACGGTTCAGCCGCAGCATCGTATTGAGTCATCGGCGGTAACCCCAGAATTAGTTCCATGGTGCGAAGTGCTGATGAAGTTGAATACATGGTGTGATCAACAAATCCCTGTTTCACAAATCCGCCGGCTATGTAGGCTGTCGAACGGTGTGCGTCCACGTGGTCAGGACCATTTTGCGCATCATCTTCCACAATAACCACCAGACTTTCATTCCAGATTGGCGAATTGCTGAGGTATTCAACGAAAAGTCCAACGGCAAGGTCATTGTCGGCGGCATGTGACATTGGGGTTGGTTTACCTACTCTCAAGCCTTCGGTATGATCGTTGCCAAACCGGATGCTGTTAAACTGAGGAACTTTCCCTGTAGCAAGTAACTTCTCAAAATCCTGTTTCCACCACCGAAACCTTACCGTATCGCGAATAGACATATCCCAGCCAATATAATTTTCGCAGAAATGATCTTTCAAAACAGGGATGTTTGGTTTATTGTTATCGCCGATAAACTCACCATAACTCCGGTACGAAACGCCATATTTCTTGCAGAAATCCCAGAAAAAGCCATTCTTGTTGTTGGCTACTTCCCTGGAGCCTTCTCCGGGATACAATCCACCTCGGCCTCCATAACTGGTTGGCCAGTTTTTTTCCATATAATCGGTGGCATATGCTCCCATGGTCCAGTTATGACCGTCGGCGCTCACTTCTCCATCCACATAAAAGTTGTCGAGCAAAACAAATTGTTTGGCCAAAGCATGTTGGTTTGGAGTTACATTTTCTCCGAACAATACCAGGCTGGTATCGCCATTTCCTTCCGGAATATCCCCCAAAACCTGATCGTAAGTGCGGTTTTCCTTGATGATATAAAACACATATTTGATAGGCGACAATTCGCCAACCTTCGAAGGAATTGGATTTCCTTCTTCACCTGAAGATAACATTTCGTTCTCTTTTTTATAAGGCGTATTGTTGTAAACTGATTGGGAATAAATACTTAACTGGGTTTCGTTTGGTTTTTGAATTGCCTGTAGTGTTCCGGTAAACAAGCCACCAATGTATTGTACTTTAGGTTTTTTGTTTAAATCGGCGTGGTGGGCAACATCTTCTTTTTTAGGACTCGGTCCGTAAGGATTGGCTTTTGAAGTCAACCCTTTTCCGTTGGTAACGAAAATCTGATTTTTAATCACCCGTACACAAGTGGGATACCAGCCCGTAGGAATAAATCCTTTACTGAAACTCTTTCCGGGATTGCTTACATCGAAAACAGCCAGACAATTATTATCGGCATTGGCAATGTACAAGGTTTTTTCATCATCGCTCAATGCAACGCTGTTGCTTGTCGATCCTGAAGGTGAATCAGGGGAAAGTGCTGAATTCAAAATTTCTATTACCCTTTTCTGTTCAAGTGAAATAACCGAGACCGAATTGTCGTTGGCATTGCTCACAAACAGATATTTCCCATTATGCGTAATACACATGTCGTTGGGATTGTCACCAACCGGGATAGAGCCGGTCATGCTTTGTTTTTGTGTGTCAAATAATAAAACCTTATCGCAACCCCAACAGGTGATGTATAACATTTTACTATCATCAGACAGCAAACAGGTATATCCTTCGCCTCCCAACGGAAATTGCGATTTTATTTTCTTCTCCTTTAAATCATACACGTACAGCGAATTATTTTCTTTGGTGACTGTATAAAGGAGTTGGGTTTCATCATCCACGGCGATTCCCGCGACCGAAATTTTTTCCGGCCATTTTTTCCCAATAACCAAGGTGTCGACAGGAACTAGTTTTTTGTTTTTGATTTCATATTGGACAATCCAATTGTCATTTCCGCCAGATGCAAAAAGGTATTTTCCATTTTTTGAGAAAGTCAGTCCAAGCCAGCTTTTGGCAATGGTTACCGAATCGAGAAGCTGCATTTTTTCGGGATCAATCAGAAGAATACTTTGATCACTTTGCCCGTTATTGGTTACAGCCAGCATCTTTCCTGAAGGAGATACGGCAATATTTAAAGGTAAATCACCAACCGAAAGCATTTTTCCAACCGGAGTAAGTTTCCAGCCATTTGGCAATGAAACACGATTAGTTTCAATTTCTTTCAAACTCTGCCCGTTTACCTGCAAAACAACAGACGACAGACTAAGACTAATCAGTACAATTAAGGTTCTAATTCTGGTAGAAAACATAAAGGCCTCCTTACTAAAATAGTTGTTAGATTCAAGCTTTAAATTTCGATATTAGTTTCTTATAAACAAGCTTTGGAAATCACATAAATATTAAAAAATGAAAACATTCCTGAAAACAAAAGCGTGCAATCCCAAGTTTTTTTTGTTATGAAAATCTTCCGGTACAGATTTTGAGTAACATTTCTGAAACCAAATCGTCTTATTTCAAAACCCAATTGATATGAAAACAACTTCAATTTTCTCCAACAAAAGTTTGTCCTTTAAAGTTTTTGCGATGATCGTGCTGATGGTAAGTTTCAGTCAATGCCGGATGGACGACGATATGAACTACCGCATATTGATTGACAACAATTGTGACTTTGCCCTGAAAGTTTACTACGATAATCAGGATATTGAAACACATGAAAATGGTTGGGAAGATTATAAAGTTGTCGGGTCAGTTTCGATTGTTTTGCCATACGAACAAAAAGAGATTTATTCGAAATATAGTTCAGTATGGATCGAACCGGTTGATCAGGATTACCTTAAATCCAGAAAGTTTAGGAGCGTAAACGATGGAGGCTGGCGTAAGGTAGTTGATGTTTTCGAGGAGGATTTCCCTTTAAAATAATGCAACAACAGCCTTTTCTGAAAAACTATCTCAGCTGTCATTTTTTTCCGAAAGGGAAGACTTCTGAATTATTTCTCGAATTTTTCAGGATTTCGAGCATTTCCTTTACCAATTCCGGATTCTCAGAAGCCACATTCCGTTCTTCTGCAATATCCGTTTTCAGGTTATAAAGTTCAGTTGTTGTTTTTTCAGGAGTAAAAACATGATATCGCACCAGTTTCCATTCATTCCTGAGTAACGCCTGCCGACCATCCAATTCATGAAATTCCCAATAAAGTGTTTCGTGTTTCTCCTGAATTCCATTTCCTGTCAGGCTTGGTAAAAACGAAATTCCATCCAGCTTTTTCAGAATTGGAAATCCGACTATTTCTGCCAACGTGGGCATCACATCCCAAAAAGCTGAAACATGATCTGTTTTGGATCCTGCTTTGATCTTCCCTGGCCAACAGGCAATCATTGGAACACGAATGCCGCCTTCGTAAAGGTCGCGTTTGAATCCTTTGAGCGGACCGTTGCTATCGAAATAATCCGGGTCGGCGCCGCCTTCCATGTGCGGCCCGTTATCTGAAGAAAAGATAATGATGGTGTTTTTATCCAGACCAAGATCTTTCAGTTTTTTAACTACTTCACCGACCTGTTTGTCCAGTATAGTGACCATGGCTGCAAAGGCTGCATGTGATTCGGGTTGGGTTCCATACGAGCCTGTTCTGAAATTGTCCGCTCCGGGTTCTGCACCATTATAAATCTTTTCGGGTAGCAATTTACCCCTGAATTCTTTCATGTTTTCTTCAGGAAGCAGCAACTCTGCATGAGGAATGGTCGTTGGATAAAACAGAAAAAAAGGTTTCCCGGTTTGATTAGGATTGTTCTTTTCAATAAACCCAAGGGCTCTGTCATGGATTAATTTGGGAGCATATTCCTTAAGCTGATCACCGGTATTTCCTTTCAGGATTACCTTTTGATCGTTGTCCCACAAATAGGCTGGAAAGTAATTATGGGCCAGACTTTGGCAGTTAAAACCAAAAAATTCATCAAATCCCTGTTTGTTCGGATCACCTTCTGTTCCGATAAAGCCAAGTCCCCATTTACCAAATGCTCCGGTAGTATATCCGGCTTGTTTCAGCATTTCGGCAATGGTAAAGGTATTGGTGGGAATAGGGTATTGACCTTCCGGATCCCATCCTTTATTTCCGCGTATGGGCGTGTGTCCGGTGTGCAATCCGGTCATCAGCGAAGAACGTGAAGGAGCGCAAACCGTGCATCCGGCATAATGGCGGGTAAAAAGCATTCCTTTTTTAGCCAGTTGGTCGATATTTGGTGTATTGAATTTTTTCTGTCCGTAACAACTGAGATCTCCATAACCTAAATCATCGGCCAAAATATAAATGATATTCGGTTTTTGCACAATTCGCTTAATATGACTGGCTGTGCTTCCGGAAGAGAAAACAGACAGGGCAGCTATTCCTGTGATTATGGATTTTGTTGGGTTCATTGGTCAGTTGCTGAAATGAGGATATTGCTCAAATTTACAGAATAATTGTTTGTTTGTACAGTAACCTTTATCGATATTGGCAACAAACTCCCATTTTAGTTAAAAGAAGTTAAAAACAGTAAATCGGCCTGAAAAAATTAGAATTGAGTTAAGGGTAAAGCTTCAGTGAACTGTTTTGTAATCGTACTGCACATTTTTTTTCATAAATTTGTTTTGGTTAAAATTTGGACTTCTTAGTCTGAAAAACTTTAAAGGGCGTGGGGTGAGATCCGATGCCCTTTTTAGCCTCCCCCTACTCTTCACAAGAGGGGTGAAAAATTAGTCATTCGATTATTTTCACTTTCTTTCTCCAAATCTTTTCCTTTGAATTTAAATTTTAGAGATCGAACTCTTTATCTTTGTGAAAAATATTGTGATCATAACAGTTTTGGAAATCATCATTTATAATTCAAAATTTATCATTCCCATAGTATGACTTTAATAAAATCCATCTCAGGAATTCGCGGAACTATTGGAGGCAAACCCGGTGAGGGTTTAAGTCCTCTCGATGTGGTAAAGTATACTGCAGCCTATGCGGAATGGGCCAAACAGCAACATCGCGGACAATCCACCACCATCGTGGTAGGACGCGATGCCCGCATTTCAGGCCCAATGGTTCAATCGTTAGTGGTAGCCACTCTTTCAGGAATGGGCTGTATGGTGGTTGACCTAGGAATGGCAACCACTCCAACAACCGAAATAGCGGTAAAAGAAGAAAATGCCCAAGGTGGGATTATCCTCACTGCCAGCCATAATCCCAAACAATGGAATGCTCTGAAATTGCTCAACAGCGATGGTGAATTTTTGAATGCAGAAGAAGGCGCTTTGGTTTTAGAGATTGCCGAAAACGAATCGTACCGGTTTGCAGAAGTTGACGATTTGGGCGAGGTTTTTGCCAAAGATTATACCGATATTCATATTCAGCAAGTTTTAGGTTTGGATTTGGTTGATGTGGAAGCGATCAGGAATGCCAAGTTTAAAGTGGCCATTGATGCAGTGAATTCGGTTGGCGGAATTGTTATTCCGGCTTTGCTGAAGGCCTTGGGTGTAAAAGAAATTGTTGAAATCAATTGTGAAGCGACCGGACATTTCGCCCATACTCCTGAGCCTTTGCCAGAAAATCTGGTTGAAACATCAGCTATAATTCGTGATTCAGGAGTAGATGTGGGATTTGTGGTTGATCCTGACGTTGACCGGCTCGCCATTATCAGCGAAGACGGCTCCATGTTTAACGAGGAATATTCGCTGGTTTCGATTGCTGATTATGTGCTGAGTCAAACTCCCGGAAATACCGTTTCCAACCTGTCATCATCACGGGCTTTACGCGATATTACCGAGAAACATGGAGGCAACTATTCGGCTGCTGCCGTTGGCGAAGTGAATGTGGTGGCAAAAATGAAAGCAACCAACGCTGTAATTGGTGGCGAAGGAAATGGCGGAATTATTTATCCTGCATCGCATTACGGACGTGATTCGCTCGTGGGTATTGCATTGTTTTTAAGCTTGCTGGCTAAATCGGGTATGAATTGTTCGGAACTACGGAAAACATATCCTGATTATTTCATCTCGAAAAATAAAATTGAACTCACTCCCGGCATTGATGTGGACGGTATACTTCTAAAAATGAAGGAGAAATACAAACATGAACAAGTAACAGATATTGATGGTGTAAAAATCGATTTTGCGGACCGGTGGGTACATCTACGAAAATCGAATACTGAGCCTATTATCCGGATTTATGCTGAAGCTCCATCGATGACCGAAGCCGAAGAATTAGCCCAAGCTATCATTCAGGATATTAAGTCATTGATATTCTAGCATAAAAAAGAACTGGTCAGCTTCAAGTGAAAGCTGACCAGTTCTTTTTACATTTCCCTCTTCTCTATTTCCTTTTTTCTGATTTATTCAATCCCTTCCTTCTTAGTAATTAATTGCAGCACAATTTGTTCTTTATCGTGAATCACTTTTTGTTGGGCCGCTGCTTTTGATTCGTTCTCAGTAATTTGACTCTTAGCTGATTTGATGTCTAATTCTCTGGTCGTAATCTTGTTCTTGAAGGATTTTATTTTATTGAAATATTTCGATTTTTCTTTTGCCAGTTCCTTCAATTCACTTTTTGCAGCGTCGTATTCCGGTGTCTTTTTTGTTAAGGTTGCGAAAGTGATCTTTTTTGCTGTAATGTTTTCGTCCAGCCTGACAATGTCACTTTCAACCTCAAATATTCCCGCATTAAATTCCTGAATATCCGTTTCGAATCGGGCGATTGCTTTTTCTTCTTTTCTGGAATCCGATTCAATATCTTTTTTTACATCTTCCTGTCTCGAAACTTCCTTTTTTGCCTCCTCAATCTGATCATCAACGACACTTTTGTAAGCTTCTACCCCAAATTCACGAATATAGCTTTTCATACTCTGAATTCGTTCCTCATCAACATTCGATTCGTTAATAAATATGGAATCGGTGTACTGAAAAAAGGCGCTAAACTGGCAACCATCCGGTATTTCAGTCAATCGGGCATAAATGTCCATAGAATGATTGGTGATGGATGATTGTTCAATTGAACGTACATACCATTCGTCACCTTTTTTCTCAACTTTGAGTTTGTCGCGGCTCACCTGATTTTCATCGCTTTTAAATACATTGCCAATCTGTGTGGCCAGGTTACCAATGCGTTCGCCAAATCCACGGTTGTTGACATACTTTTTCCAAAGTGGTTCAACGTCTTTCATTTTGGCTTCAGGAACTATCAGGGTAACAGCCATCTGTTGGCCTTGGGACATGTTTTGCTCTCCAATTTCAACTTCAATCTTTTGCTGTGAACTGGCCAATAAACTGATTGAAAGGATTGCGGATAATAGGAATAGTCGTTTCATATCACATTTTTCGCTTTATAACGAAAAATGAAAGGTTAATGTTTAGGTTTGGATGATAAAATAGTATTCAGTATGAATAAATTAAAGATGCAAATCAAGAGGTGAAAAATAATAGGATGATAATGCCGAAGGCATAATAGGATTATAGAAAAATCGGATGAAAAGGAGTTTAAATGCCGAAGGCATGACAGATTTTTTTCACCACTTCGTGGTTTAAAGCAGCTTTCTTCAACATCTTCTATCCACCGGCTGGCGGATTACAACCACCGGGTTTAAAAATCCAACCTTTGATTCGCATTAAATATGAATTTTAGCACCAGACTTTTGTTGGCTTGAGCGATCCTTGATAGTATAGAATCTCCTGATATGTTTTGCATGGAAAGGCAATAAGGTGCGCAAGATTTCCTTTGTCAATTGAGCCGCGGTCAGTAAGTCGCAGAGCCTTTGCAGCCCGATAAGTGAGTGCCGCAAATGTTTCAGCAGTGGTGAACTTTTCGTGTGCTCCAAACACTGCGGCTTGTATGAGCAAATCGCCCATGGGCGCCGAACCCGGGTTCCAGTCGGAAGCAATTGCAATGCACATCCCTTTGTCGAGCATCAGGCGGCCTTTGGCATAAGGCATGCCCAAACCCATAGAGGCTCCGGGAAGTAAAACGCCCACGACATCGGACTTTGCAAGCAGATTAATATCCGACTCTGAACTCGCATCTAAATGGTCGGCGCTGCAAGCATGATATTCAATAGCCAATCGACTACCCAAACTCGAGAATTGATCGGCATGAACGGTGATTTCAAATCCAAGCTTTTTTGCTGCATCCAAATAAATACATGCTTCTGGTTCATTAAAAGCAATGTTATCCACAAAAATATCGACCCTGTTGCTCAGGTTTTGAAGTTTTACCTTTGGAAGAATTTCATTAACCGCAAAGTTGATGTACTCACTTTTAGTAGAAAATTCCGCTGGTTTGGTATGCGCTGCCAGACACGTAGAAATGAACGAAACCGGATGCAATTGGTTTGCCTTTTGGATGGCACGAAGCATTTTAATTTCGCCCTCCACCGAAAGTCCATAGCCACTTTTTACTTCGCAAGTAGTTATTCCGTTTTTCAGGTGCGTGTCGCAGCGACGAAGAAGCAGTTCTGTCAATTCCTGTTCGCTTGCATTTCGGGTATGGGCAACAGTACTGTTTATTCCTCCACCACTCAGGGCTATTTCCTGGTACAATTTTCCTGAAATACGCATGGCGTAATCGTTGGCCCTGTCGCCTGCAAAACAGATGTGTGTATGTGCGTCAACAAAACCGGGAAGAAGCACCATCGGTTCAGTAATCACTTCCTTCTCAGAAGTTGGAAATTTCGTTTCCAAATCGGCGTATTTCCCGACATCCAGAATTTTCCCATCCGAAACCAGAACTCCGCCATGCGAAATGATTTCAAGTTGATCGTCGCTCAACGCCCCTTTTAACGGCAGGTTGCGCATAGTCACGATATGAATAAAGGGGCCAATGAGTTTAGCTACCATATTTTGAGTCCAAATTTTGTTGCCCAGGCTGTTGCTTTTTCATAACCGGCATCAGTGTGGCGCAAAACGCCCATAGCCGGATCGTTGAATAAAACCCGACGGATACATCGTTCAGCACGATCGGTCCCGTCAGCCAGAATAACCATTCCGGCATGTTGCGAAAAACCAATGCCCACACCGCCTCCGTGATGAAACGACACCCAGGTGGCGCCACCTGACGTATTTGCCAAAAGGTTAAGCAATGGCCAGTCGGAAACAGCATCAGAGCCATCTTTCATAGCTTCAGTTTCGCGGTTTGGAGAAGCTACCGAACCACTATCCAGATGATCGCGGCCAATCACAATGGGAGCTTTCACTTTTCCGGTACGAACCAAATCGTTGAATATTAGCCCGGCATTTTCGCGTTCGCCTAACCCGAGCCAGCAAATGCGTGCCGGAAGTCCCTGGAAGGCAATTTTATGACGCGCCTCCTTCAGCCAGCGAACCAAATTTTTATTTTCAGGGAATGCTTCCATAAGCGCCTGATCAGTGGTATAGATATCTTCAGGATCGCCTGACAAGGCTACCCAACGGAAAGGGCCTTTGCCTTCGCAGAACAGGGGACGAATGTATTCAGGAACAAATCCGGGAATGGAATAAGCATCAAGGGTACCTCCCTGCAAAGCATATTCGCGGATGTTGTTGCCGTAATCGAATACCTTCGACCCTTGTGCTTTCATTTCGAGCATAAAAGCTACATGCCGCGCCATGGAAGCAATTGATTTTTGTTTATACAATTCCGGATTCTCTTTTCTCAGAACCAAAGCCTCGGCCAAAGTCATTCCGTTTGGAACATAACCATAAATAGGTTCGTGAGCCGATGTTTGGTCGGTAAGAATATCAGGAATGATGTTGTCCTTCAATAAACGTTCCAGTACATCACCGGCATCGCCTACCAGTCCGATTGAGATGGCTTCTCCGTTTGCTTTGGCGTTCAGAGTCCACTGGATTGCTTCTTCATAGGAATAAGTCATTTTATCGATGTACCGCGAGGCGATCCGTTTTTTAATACTTTCAGGATCGATGTCGATACCCAGAAAGGTTGCACCGGCAAGGGTTGCAGCGAGTGGCTGGGCGCCACCCATTCCGCCCATTCCGCCGGAAACAATCAGGCGATGCCTGAGGTCGCCATTGAAATGTTTTTCTCCACAGGAAACGAACGTCTCGTGGGTTCCCTGAAGAATTCCCTGTGATCCGATGTAAATCCAGCTACCGGCAGTCATCTGACCATACATCATCAATCCTTCTTCCTTCAGTTTGTAAAAATGTTCCCAAGTGGCCCATTTAGGAACTAAATTGCTGTTGGCAATCAGCACACGAGGTGCTTCAGGATGAGAACGTAAAATGCCAACAGGTTTGCCGGATTGAACCAAAAGACTGTGGTTTTCATCGAGCTCAAGTAATATTTCGATGATTTTCTGAACCGATTCACGGTTTCGCGCAGCCTGACCCGTTCCTCCATATACAACCAGTTCGGCAGGATTTTCAGCTACTTCTGCATCTAAATTATTCAAGAACATACGAAGTGGCGCTTCAGTCTGCCACGATAATGTATTTAATTGATTGCCACGTGGCGCTTTGTAGCTGGGATGCGAGGCGTATTGCTTAATAAATTCCGTAAACTTCGTCATATCGACTGGTTTTAATGTTGTTTTTTGTTGCCGTTTCGTTTAAGACCGAGACCAATTCTTTCGAAGAAATCAGGTTAATACAGGTCTGAATATTTTCACCAAAAACACGGTCTTCTTCAGCGTGGTTGATGAATTGGCGCACGTAATTATGGCAACCTTCAAGCAAAACACCGGAGCGAAGGGGGCGGCGGTAATCAAAAGCCTGTGAGGCCGAAAGTAATTCGATGGCCAGTATTTTCTCTAAATTTCCCACTACCTGTAACGTTTTTCGTCCGCTGATGGAACCCATGCTTACATGGTCTTCCTGTCCCAAAGAGGTTGGAATACTATCAACCGATGCAGGAAAACAAAGGGTTTTATTTTCGGAAACAAGCGCTGCAGATGTGTATTGCGGAATCATAAATCCGGAATTTAAACCGGTATTTTTCATCAGCAGCAGAGGCAAGCCTTCTTTTCCTTCCAGAAGTAAATAGCTTCTCCGGTCGGAAATGTTTCCGATTTCGCTCGCGGCCATTGCGGCATAGTCTAGCGGCAGGGCGATGGGTTGTCCGTGGAAATTTCCTCCGCTGTAGGTGTGGTCAGAATCTACGATGATCGGATTATCAGTCACCGAGTTGATCTCAATTTGAATCATTTCTTTCAAATGCAGCCAGGCATTACGTGATGCACCATGTACTTGAGGCATGCAGCGCAGCGAATACGGATCCTGAACACGCGAACATCCTATATGTGAATGAAGGATTTCGGAATCTTTCAGCAAAGACCGCAGACGCTCAGCGACATGAATGTTTCCATGAAATGGTCGTATTTCGTGTAAAATCGCTTCGAAAGGTTTTACAGAACCCAAAAGCGCTTCAAGCGACATAGCGCCGATAATATCGGCGGCATCAAGACAATTGGCCAATCGCTCAACTATTTTTATACCATGTGCGGCCATAAACTGAGTACCGTTAATCAGCGCCAAACCCTCCTTGGCTCCAAGTTGAATGGGTAGGGTGTTCAAATCTTTTAAAACCTTTGAGGTATCGCAGATTTCACCCATATAACTCACTTTTCCCAGACCGATCAGAGGAAGAAAAAGGTGAGCCAAAGGAGCAAGATCACCTGAAGCACCCACCGAACCTTGACAAGGCACTTTTGGAATAATGTCGTTTTCGATCAGCCAGATAATCCGCTCGACTGTTGACAACTGAACTCCGGAATATCCTTTTGATAACGCATGGACCTTCACAATCATCATTAGTTTGGCCAGTTCATCGTCAATGAAGTCTCCCACCCCAACACTATGGCTGATTAAAAGGTTGTATTGAAGCCTGGCAGTGTCTTCGGGAGAAATGAGTGTAGTGCAAAGTGGTCCGAACCCAGTATTTATTCCATACACAGTATCTTTCCGACTGACAATTTCTTCAACAGCCCTGCGGCTAAATTCTATTTTTTCTCTTGTATCATTTGAAATTATCCCTTTCGTTTTGCCCTTAGCAATGTCTAAAGCAATTCCGATACTCAGGTAATCTGATCCATATTTGAATTCATTCATAATTTCATTTTTTTTGTTTGGTAATCAACTCCTGGACATTCTTTCCGATAAAGGTTTTGCATCCAGATTTTTTTCAATTTCAGTAATTGCATTTAAAATGTTCCTGCTATACTCACCTTCCGAAAGAAAAGCAATCATCATCTGATCAATCTCATTCCAAACAGGCTTTATCCGTTCCAAAAGGCTTGACCCGATTTCCGATAGTTCAATCATTCGTTTCCGCTTGTCGTTAGAGTCAATGCTAATTTTTACAATATCCCTTTTTTCCAAAACCCCAACCACCTGGATGACGGAAGGGTGCGACACCTGCAACATCTCGGAAATCTGGGTGATCGACATTTTTTCATTTTCAGAAAGAAGGTACATAATGTGGAACCAGCCCGGTTCGAACTCAATGTTCCTGCTTTTATAGATGTTTCCCATTTCAAGCATTAACCTTTCGCTAAGCTTCCTTAGGCGGGAACCAAGAATGAGCTGTCCCAGTTTTTCGTAATAGTTATCAATCATTAGTCCCGTTTATTGATGCTTTCTATCGTTTGCCTACACATTTCATTTGCTCTTTTGAGTAAGGTATTTGCCTCTGATAGGATCTTTTCTTTATAGGTTTCATCCTGAATTTCTTTCAGATTGATCAGTACATTTTTGTGTGCTCCCCAAATGCCGGTTTCCAATGATTTAGCCCCAACTTCCACATCCGATTTTGAGGCAATATTTCCAAACCTGGCCACTTCTACCATCATATTCCAGGCAGAATCGGCTATACGCATGGTCGTAAGTGGTACCTCAATGGCTTTTTTCAGTCCATTCTGCATGGCAGTGTTTCTCGCCTGTTTTTCCTCATCAGTTGTTTTTGGCAAGCGTATGGCATCCACATAATCGTTGAACGCATTGGTGTCGGCATCGATCATAGGAATCAGATCGTTGGTTACCTGATGCAATACCGGGATAATACTCCGCATTTTGTTTTCAACAATCTCGAATTTGCGAACCCCGTATGTCAACTGAGCCACCATGCAACCCAGTCCTGCACCAATGGCGGCCACTGCTGCAGATGCCGAACCACCGCCAGGGGCTGAAGTTCGGGCAGCTATACTTTTTATAAAATCGCGCACTGACAAATCGGCCAGTGGTTCATTCCTTTCTTCACAAACCATATATTCGATGACGCGTTTTGCCGGATCAAAAGGGGTAATGGAATTCAATCCCAGCCGATTAACCACCAGATTTATCTTTTGAGCTTCATCAACTAGCACCAGATTCTCTTTCTGTATATAATATTCAGCCGATTGAAGCATAGCATCCAGAGGAACCAAACCGACTAATTCTGAACCGACTACTGCCGTATTAAGCGAAGCAGCAATAGATTTGCAGGCTTCAAAAGCAGTATGAATACCAGTTTCCCGGTAATTGGTCAGGTTTATTGAGATTTGGGCCAGGTTGTATTCATCAACATGCCAGCCTATGGCTTTGGTTTCCTTTAACAAGCCAGGGTTGCCATCATTCCGGCCATTATCCCTGATGTCGAGTGCAATCCGGTGTGCTTGTTCTTTAGTTCCTAAAAGATTGACATTATAGGCAATCAGGAAATTACGTGCCCCTGTTACTGTTGCGCCCCATTCAGGAACAAATTTCGCCGGACCAAAATCAGGTTTCCATTCAGGTTTGATCATTCTTTCAGGGATAGCTTCGTATTCGCCTTCCCTGATTTGCGGTAATTTTTTCCGATATTCTGCTGACTGAGCTTCTTCATACAGGTATATTGGAATATTGAGTTCTTCGGAAACCTGTTTGGCAAATTCTTTCGCGCAGGCGACACATTCGTCCATGGTAACATTGGCCACCGGGATAAACGGACAAACATCCATTGCCCCCATTCTGGGATGTTCTCCATGGTGGTTGCGCATGTCGATAAGAGTGCGGGCAACTTTGGCGGCATTTACAGCCCCCTGAACCACAGATTTCGGATCACCGACGAAGGTGATGACCGTCCGGTTGGTTGATTTCCCTGGATCTACATCGAGTAACTGGCATCCATTCGTCTGTTTTATGGCATTGGCAATGGCTTCAATTATTCTGGTATCTCTTCCTTCCGAAAAATTGGGGACGCATTCGATAATTTTTTTCATCACGGATTTGTTATTTATATATATGTAAGTACCTACGCAAAAATAATAAAAAAAAATCAAAGTTTAAATCGACAAGGTGGGTCACCATGTTCGATAACACAAATCTTAATTTGAAGGGATTTATAGGAACTGTGTCACTTCTTTTTCTTTTTTACGAGGTGGTAATGCGAGGTTAATTTTTTACGTAGCCGTTTTTCTTCAGTTCCGGAGACTACAGCTATGACTCTTGCCAGGGGGCTTTTGATGGTTGGCCCGAAAAAAGGGCTGAAACCCCTATTGTGCGAACCATGATCTTCAATAAACTGTTGTTGTCTGGATTTCAAATCATATCCCTCCAGTTTTTTCAAGGGAGCCAGACGTTTTATTTCGCTCACGGTATTGTCCAGATATTTTTGTTCTTTTTCTTTTTTATCGTTAATATTCACCTGCATCAATTCGTGAGTTTCTAATTCGAGTACAAGGTGTTGCCCGTTATTTTTTAAACTGATAAACCTTTTTTTGTAGGAAATGTGATAGACCAGAAGAGAGTCTTCAGGTAAAATTTCTGTTTGAAACCTGCGATTTAAATTGGTTCGTGTTGCTTTTACTGTGCGGCAATTGACAATAGCCACATCCGAAATAACCACTGAATCACTATTCATGATTACTCCCGACAGCAGAATCTTTGTTGGTGACTGAGAATAGCTTTGATAAACAAGAAAAAAAAGAAAGACAAGTAGTAAATATCGCATAAAGCCAGGCCTGTGATTTTTATGCTAATTTATAGTCATTTTTACTTAATAAATCATAAATAATTTTAAGAATTCTATAATAGGCGAGCTTATTTTTCCGTTAAATAGAAATAGTTGTACTTTAGCAAATAGAATTTGGGAAGGCCTTTTTTTTAGTTATGAAAATGGCGAAATGGTACTGAGTAAAAAATGTAATGCAATATATATTTTGTTTACCTAATTTACCTGTTAGGTATAATTATTGTATGGCTTTCACTCGTTTATTCTCAATAGGTAAACCTGTAATTACTAAAATAAAAAAATATGACTTCCAAAAAGATCCTCTATGGGGTAATTCCTGTTGTATTGCTTATCGTTCTGTATTTCGTTTTTAGCAAAGGAGAGACCAATTTCAATCAGGTAACCACCAATGTTAAACGCGGAGCATTTTCTTCACTGATTTATTCTTCAGGTCAGTTAGAATCAGAGAAGTCGGCAACGATTGATATTCCTGAAAAACTGAAGGACCGCAACTTACGGATTTATGATTTGACCATCACTCATATGATTGAAGAAGGCACAATCGTTGATTCGGGTGATTATGTGGCAACCCTCGATCACAAAGCAGTTGAGGAGCAGATTAAACAGGCTCAGGATGAAATGGATAAGCTTTTGTCGGAATATCAGGACAGTAAAATCGACTCGAACCTTAACCTGAGCAATCAGCGCGATGTCATTGTCAATTCACGGCTCGATCTTGCTGAAAAGAAGATTATTATGGAAGAATCGGTTTATGAATCACCTTCCATTCAGAAAAAGGCCAGCATGGATTTGGATAAAGCAAAGCGGAAACTTGAACAGGAACAAAAAGCTTATCTGTTAAAACAAAAGCAGGAAGTCAACAGGGTTGAACGGAAATACATCGGCTACCGGCAAATTCTCGAACGGTCGGAAGAACTGCAAAAATTATTCAATTCACTCGAAATAACTGCTCCCAAAGGCGGAATCCTCACCTATTACAAGTCACCGTGGGGCGAAATTACTAAAACAGGGTCAAAAGTTGGGATATACTATAACATAATAGCTACCATTCCTGAAATGTCGAACATGATATCGAGGACTTATATTAATGAAATAGACATTTCGAAAGCGAAAATCGGGCAAAATGTAAAATTGGGGATCGATGCTTTTCCTGACAAACAACTTACCGGTGAGGTAATTTCTGTAGCTAATATCGGTCAACCGATGCCAAACAGCGATGCCAAAGTCTTCGAAGTCAAAATTAAAATCTTTGGGGAAGACAAAGATTTAAAACCGGCGATGACCACAAGCAACGCAATAGAAACCGGAATTTTTGCCGACACCATTATGGTTGCAAGCGATGCCATATTTGAAAATGACAGTATGAGGTTTGTTTATCTGGGCGAAAAAAATCCGGTAAAACAGGTTGTCTGGCTTGGCGACGAAAATGAAAACAACGTACTGATCAAAAAGGGACTAAAAGAAGGCGATGTAGTCTGGTTAGCCGAACCTGAAAATGCGGCAGATTTGAAGTTTGTCGGTTTAGAAATCTACAATGAAATAAAAAAGGAAAAGGAAGATAACCGGATAAAGGCTGAGAAAGAACGGGAAGAAATGCTGAAAATGAAACCTGAACCGATGCCGTTGACCAATGCCGGCCCCACTTCCTCAAAAATGGTACAAATTAAATAAGCTGTTCAAACCTAATACGACAAGCAATGGTTTTTAAAAAATATTTTCATGATATAATTATTGGTTTTGAGGCGATTATAGACAATAAGCTCAAATCAATTCTGACTGCTTTAGGAATTATTTTTGGTGTGGCGGCGGTAATAAGTATGTTGGCCATAGGCAACGGGGCAGAGCAGGAAATTCTGGAACAAATTAAAATGGTCGGGGTGAACAACATTGTTATTACTCCGATAGAAGTGACTAAATCGGAAGATGCTTCCGAAAACAAGGATGAAAAAACCGGTGGGAAGAAGTTTTCAAGAGGCTTAACTTTACTCGATTTAAAAGCCATTGAAGAGGTGGTGCCAACGGTAAATATGCTTAGCCCGGTGATTTCTTATAATTATTCGGCCATTATCGACGGTAAAAGTAAACCCGTTGTACTTGAAGGAGTGAATACCAATTATTTCAAACTTTTCAATATTAACCTGCAACTTGGTGAAGTTTTTAACCAAATGCAGTCGGAGGCCGGTTTGCCGGTTTGTTTAATTGGAGACAATATTAAAACCGTATTTTTTAATCAGGAGAATCCAGTTGGCAAATACATAAAATGCGGACAGATTTGGTTAAAAATAGTCGGTGTTATTGAACGTCGTGATTTTACCGCATCAGCTTCCGATGAGATGGGGATAAGCAGTTCTGACAATAAAATATTTATTCCGGCGCAAACCATTCTGTTGCGGTTTAAAAACCGGGCATTAGTCAGGGCCGATGAAGTGGAAAGGGCATCCGCCGGACGCCGAATTGTTATAGTTGATACGAATGAAAAAAAAGCTGCTGAAGATAAGAATATGAATCAGTTGGATAAGATCATCCTTCAGGTGAAAGAAACGGAGCAATTAGGTGTAACTGCAAATATCGTCAAACGATTACTCCTGAGACGCCATTCGGGACTTTATGATTTTGAAGTGACCATTCCTGAACTTTTGCTTAAACAGCAGCAGCGAACCAAGAAGATTTTTAATGTTGTACTGGGGGCAATTGCCGGTATTTCGCTCATTGTTGGGGGTATTGGCATTATGAATATTATGCTTGCCTCGGTAATGGAACGAATCCGTGAAATTGGTACGCGGCAGGCCATTGGAGCTTCGCGGAAAGATATTGTTGCCCAGTTTTTGGCCGAGTCAACCTTAATCAGCATATCTGGCGGAATCATCGGAATTATTTTGGGAATAGCACTTTCAAAGATAATCACCATCTTTTTCGATATCAAAACCATTGTTTCCCTGTTCAGTATTTTCATTGCTTTTGGGGTTTCGGCATTGGTGGGAATTATGTTTGGGTATATGCCAGCTAAAAGGGCTGCCGATAAAGACCCGGTAGAATCATTACGCGCTTAAAATTTCTAAAATGAAAAACACAATACTAGTTTTAGTTTTCTTTTGTTTCGGGTTTGTTGGTCAGGTTAAGGCCCAAAAAGATAATTTAAGTCTGAGCCTGGATGAAGTGGTCCGGATTGCATCCCAGAAATCGCTTGATGCTTTCAGGTATAAAAATATGTATTTAGCCAGTTACTGGGAATACAGGTATTACAAGGCCGATAAGCTTCCAAGCCTGAGCCTGAGCACTACCCCGCTCGATTTTAACCACTACCGAAAACGTGAATATAACTTTCAGACCAATGAAGAAGAATATGTATTGCGCGATTTTCTAAGTTCGGATGTGGCTGTTCAATTGAATCAAAAAATTGGATTGACAGGGGGTAGCTTGTTTTTAAGTTCCGAATTGGGAATGGTAAAAAACCTGAGTGGTGATAAAAAAAATTCTTATCAGGCTACTCCGGTGAGTATCGGTTATTCGCAGGAGTTGAACGGGTATAACGCTTTAAGGTGGAAATCGAAAATCGAACCGGTAAAATTCGAAAAAGCGAAAAAAGAATTTGTCCAGGCCCAGGAAGATCTTGCCATGAAAAGTACGTCGATGTTTTTTGAATTGGTCGATGCCCAAATCCAGTTGAAAATTGCAGCAAATAATATGGCCAATGCCGATACTTTGTATAAAATAGGGAAAGGTCGTTTCCAGGTTGGTACCGTTACACAAGACGAACTTTTAAATCTGGAATTGGGTCAACTGAATGCTCAGCAGGCTTTGAACAAAGCAAAACTGGAAGTTCTGAGGGCACAATCGGGATTAAATTCGTATCTCACCATGGACAAAGAAACCCTGATTGACTGCAAGGTTCCATCGAATATCCCGGCGTTACAGGTTAAGGCTGATGAGGCTTTAGACCTTGCATTGAAAAACAATCCGGAAATTCTTGACCAGGAACAACAGATGCTCGAGCAAAACAGGGCAGTGGCTCAGGCAAAATCAGAAACGGGTTTAAACACCAATTTGTTCGCTGTTTATGGATTGAATCAATCGGCAGAAAATTTCGATATGGTTTACGATCAGCCCGATCAAAGTCAACGCCTGCGGTTTGGCGTGAATGTTCCGATAGTTGATTGGGGACGCCGGAAGGGCCGCTTAATGATGGCCGAATCAACGCGCGAGGTGGCCAATGCCCGTATCCGTCAGTCACGCATCGATTTCGAACAAAATATATTCCAGTCGGTCATGGAGTTTAACCTTCAGGCAGAGCAGGTAAAAAATGCTGCCAAAGCCGATACTGTCGCTGAAAAAGGATTCGAGGTAACCTTTCAACGGTTCCTGATTGGCAAGGTTGATGTGATAAAACTAAACGTTGCCCGGAATGATCGAGAATCGGCACGTAAAGCTTACATCAATGCCGTTAAAACTTATTGGAATTACTATTACCGTTTGCGCATGCTCACGCTTTTCGATTTTGTGAAACGCAAAAACCTTACTGCAGAGTACGATAAAATTATTCATAATTAATCCGGCATGTTAAAAAACAAGAAATACCTTATCGGCGTCACAATCGCTGTGGTAATCGGAATACTGGTTTTTATCCTGATTCAGTTAAAACCTGAAAGCGGGAAAAACTACAAAGTAAAACGGGGTAATCTGGAGGTATTGGTTAATTGCAAAGGCGAGGTAAAAGGTGAGAAATACACCGAAATAAACCTGCCTGAAGAAATTTGTGATCAGCAATTGCGTATTTGGCAACTTAAGATTGTAGATGTAATTCAGGAAGGAAAATCAGTAAAAAAAGGCGATTATATAGCCAGACTTGACGACAGCTCAATTGCAACGATGATGCGCAACAATATGCAGGAAAAAGAGAAACTGGATGCCGATTTACGGAATGCAGTTCTTGATAGCACGGTTAATCTTTCGAACAGAAGAGAAAATATCAACAACGCCAGGCTTGATCTGGAATACCTGAAAATTGATCTCGAACAATCGAAATATGAGTCGGAAGCTTATCAGCGTAAAACTCAAATGAGATATCATAAGGCTGAAATCGACGTTGATAAACTCAAGCGTGACTATCTGCTTGAAAAAAACAAGTTAAAAATCCAGGTAGGCAGAAATGAAGCCCGGGTGGCAGAATATAACAGACAGATTGCTAAATATCAGGCAGCGATGGCAGCCACTACCATTCGCACTCCGGAAGATGGCATAATCATGTTTGCAAAAGATTGGTCGGGGAAAACATATGGTAAGGATTCGGACATAAACATTTGGAGGCCGTTGATTGCCACTCTGCCCGATATGTCGGTAGCTATTTCCGAAACTTACGTCAGGGAAATAGATATTGCCAAAATTGCCTTAGGCGACAGTGTTCGGATTACCATCGATGCTCTACCTGATAAGGTTTTTTGGGGAAAAGTAATATATATAGCCACGATTGGCGAAGATCATAAGGATTTCGACATGAAAGCTTTTAAGGTAATGATTCGTTTCGAACGTTCCGATAAGGAAATGAAACCAGGTATGAGTGCAAATAATGATATTGTGGTCGCTTCCTTCCAGGATAAACTGTTGGTTCCTGTTAATGCTGTTTTTACCCGAAACGGAGAGAAATTTGTTTATTTGAAAAAAGGTGGTGGCATCAGCAAACTTCCTGTAAAAGTGAAGGCTGAAAACGAACAATTTGCGGTGGTTGAAAATGGAATAAAAGAAGGTGATGTTGTTTTGTTGTATCAGCCGGAGAGGTTTCAGACTGAGATTATTAAAGTTGCCAGCCAGGAATAGCCCTATTACATTCTTTTTCTTTACTTTTGAAGAAAAAATGACATGAACACACAGTCTATTACCATAGATATTCCTTCAGATGTATTTCTTGCTCTTAACGAGACTGAATCAGAATTAAAGCAAGGCATTAAGATTTCATTAGCGATCAGGCTATACCGTTTACAGAAACTAACTATTGGGAAAGCTGCTCAATTATGCGGGCTTTCTAAATTTCAATTTGAAACAATACTTTCTGAAAACGAAATTCCAATATCAAATCTCACATTTGAAGATGTGTTGAAAGATATAGAAAAGTTGAAATAGAATGAAAAATGGACTTGTAATTGCAGATTCGGGACCTATATTCACGCTCGCATTAATTGAACAGCTTAATATATTGGAGGCCTTATTTGATAAAATCCGAATTCCTCAAGCAGTTTGGGACGAGATTACCTTTGATTCAAATAAGCCAGATTACCAAGTCATATCCTCCTTTTTTAAAAACAAAATACAATCGATAAAAGGTTTTAACGAGCTCATAATTATTATGGATTCAGGAGAGTCGGAATCAGTGATGCTTTATAAAGAAATGCAGGCAGATTTCTTACTCATTGATGATAAAAAAGCAAGAAACATTGCTGAAAATCTGGGCGTAAATTGTATCGGTGTAATCGGTTTGTTAGCTATAGCTAAAGAGCGGAAATTGATAGAAAAACTTAAGCCATTATTCGAAATCTTCCTTTTAAATAATAGGTTCTATTCTCCCGAATTATTAAATGCAATCCTGATGAAAACTGGTGAAGATAAAATTAGCTTTCCAATAAAATAATAGCCGAACTCAGTTTAACAAGTCCTTAACAAATCAGTTGATCTGCCTGCTTTGTTACGTTAATGGTTTTTGTATTTTTGACAGTCTTTAAATGGACAAAAACCTAATCCAACTCTATGAGAACCTATCTTCTGGGCATGTTGCTGTTTTGCTGCTCCTTTTCATATTCTGCTGAAAAAATTATTCACGGTTTAAAAAAAATAAATCCTGATTCGGTTGTCCATAAAAACAACGAAAACTATATCCTTCACGTTAAAAAAGCTTCCGGATCGATAAAAATAGACGGACTGATCAGCGAAACTGATTGGGAGACTGCCGAAAAAGCCAAGGATTTTCGGCTTGTTTTGCCTGTAGATACCGGATTTGCAAAATCTCCTTCCGAAGTAGTAATGACCTATGATGACAAAGCTTTTTATCTGGGCATTACTTTTTTTGACACCATTCCCGGGAAACGAATCATGGAATCCTTCCGACGCGATTTTGTCTTTGGAAATAACGACAATGTCCTGGTGTTTTTCGATACTTTTTTAGATCAGACCAACGGTTTTTCATTTGGGGCATCAGTTTCGGGAGCCAAATGGGATGGAACCCAGTCGAATGGCGGAGGGGTAAACCTGAACTGGGATTGTAAATGGGATTCGAAGACCGTTCAGTATAAAGATCGATGGGTAACCGAAATGCGGATTCCATTCCGCTCAGTCAGGTACAAATCAGGGACCGATCACTGGTACGTTAATTTCAGCCGGCTAGATCTAAAAACCAACGAAAAATCGTCGTGGGCCCCGGTTCCGCGCCAATTCCCAACGGCTAGTCTCGCCTACACGGGCGTATTAAAATGGGATCAGCCGCTTCCCAAATCAAAAATGATGTTTTCAATTATCCCGTATGTTTTCGGAAGTGCTTCCAGAGATTTTGAGGCCAAAACAAATACGGCTTATCACAAAGATTTTGGGTTTGATGCCAAGCTCGGGTTGACCACATCACTGAATCTGGATTTAACGTATAATCCTGATTTTTCGCAAGCCGAAGTCGATCAGCAAGTCACCAACCTCGACCGTTTCGAACTTTTCTTTCCGGAGAAAAGACAGTTTTTTCTGGAAAACAGCGACCTTTTTTCTAATTACGGATTCACTTCGGCAACACCTTTCTTTTCGCGACGGATCGGACTCGATGCCCCTGTTCTGGCTGGTGCTCGGTTAAGCGGAAAACTTGGAAATAACTGGCGATTGGGGCTTCTCGATATGCAAACCGAGAGAACAGATAAACAGTTACCCCGCAATTTTATGGTGGCAGCTTTGCAGCGTCAACTGTTTTCAAGGTCGAATATCGGGATGATTTTGGTGAATAAGGAATACATGGACGAGCCCGGGAAACAGAATTTTAACCGGATTGCCGGAATGGATTTTAATTTGGCAAGCAAATCAAACACCTGGACCGGAAAGCTGTTTTACCATCGTTCGTTCAGTCCCGAGAATCCCGGGAAACAATATGCACAGGGTTCGTTCCTGGCATACAACACAAGGCAGATTCATGCATTAGTAGGTCAGGCCAGCATTGGCAAAAATTATATTGCGGAAACCGGATATGTGCCACGTAGCGGTCATAATTTGGTTAATACTGAATTTGGCTATTTGTGGATTCCAAATAAGACGATTGTGAGCCATGGAATGTCGATGGTATCCAATTACTATTTCGATGCCGGAACCAACAATCAGCTCGACCATGAAGTTACGCTCCTGTATAAATTCGAATTCAAAAACCGTTCGATAGTGGACGCAGGGTTCAAAGATATTTATACCAGGCTTAGCAAGGATTTTGACCCGACACATATCAGCAACGTGGTATTGGCAAAAGGAACCGAATATTCTACAAATACCGGATTTATTGACTATATCTCCGACACCCGCAAAATGTTCAATTACTCGGCAACAGCGGCCGCGGGTGGGTTTTACAGCGGTTCTATCCGGTTAATTAAAGGGCAGATGACTTACCGTTATCAACCTTATCTGAATATGTCGTTCAATTTTTCATACAATGATATTAAACTTCCGGCGCCATTTGAACATGCCACATTTTGGCTGCTGGGGCCGAAGGTTGACCTGACACTGAGCGATAAAGTTTTCTTTTCAACATTCGTTCAATACAACGAACAAATCGAAAACATGAACGTGAACATGAGGTTTCAATGGCGGTACAAGCCAGTTTCCGACCTGTTTATTGTATATACCGGGAACTATTTTACCGGTGACTGGAGCCCACTAAACCGGGCGCTGGTGTTGAAACTGAGTTATTGGTTTAATTAGAAAAGCCTCCCCCAACCCCCTCCGAAGGAGTGGGCTTTTTGATGCTGCAAATAAAATTCATCCAACTCTTGTAAAGCAAACATTTCGAATCACCAATCCGAACCATGCAAAATCATTTTTGTCTGGATTAAATCCTTTAAAATTACAATCGCCTTGATTTGATTACTTCCAATTCATGTCGATCGACAACCAATTAGATTGCATTAATCCGATAAATAAAAGTGCAGTTAATCCAGCACCTATCAAAACAAAGGTTTTCCCAACGCTATGCGATGTGTAAGTGACATATTCTATATCTAATCTTTTAATAATGATGTGTTTACCCGAATTTGAATATGAATTGAGATCGAAATTTGTGCTTATAAAAACATCCATTTTAGGTTTGGTACTTTTTGAAAATGATTTCAAATTACCCTCCAGCGTATGTTCTGTAAACGTGTAATCGAATAATTCAAATAGAGTAGTCGGAGTATGAAGTATTAGTGTTTGTGGAGGGGAATTAACTGTTTTGGCTTGTTCCATGGATAAAAAGCGGGTAGTTGTACATCCAAACTGAAAAATCAGAATACAATAAGATAACAAAACTGATGTTACTTTTTTCATGAGTAATCCATTTGAAGTTCTAATATCTTCAGGATTCTTTAACCTGAAAAGCTATACTGAAATATTTTCTCAGTTTACCAGAGAACGCAGAATCAAATGTGATCTTAACTAATAAATTTACAAAAACTGAAGGTTAAATACAATAATATGAGGGACATATTATTGATGGTGCGACTTTTGAATGTGGAAATAATACCAGTTTTTAATCCGATTTTAGTGATTTGGATTGATCTAATCAAGGATAAAGGGTAAAGGGTTATTTAAATCTCGGATTTTTGTCCTGAAATCGTTTTGAATATTCATTTTAAAACATAAAAGGTAGCTGAAGTGCTTAGAACTTTTCAAAAACTCCCAACCCAAACAGCGCAAAATCATATTTGATCGGATCTTCCGGATCAAATTCCTGAAGTTTGGCTGTTACTTCTTCTACTGCGCGCCAGTCGTTTTGAGTTCGGGTAAGCAGTCCAAGTTTGCGGGCAACATTCCCGGTGTGAACATCCAATGGAAGCATCAATGCTGAGGAAGGAATCTGTTTCCAAAGCCCAAAATCAACTCCGGCTTTGTTTGACCGAATCATCCATCTCAGAAACATGTTTAACCGTTTGGCCGCAGCATCTTTTTGCACGTTTGAAATATGTTTTTCAGTTCGGTGTAAATGTTCCAGTTCAAAGAATACTTTTCTGAAATAATCCAGAGAACTGAAAATACTATTTTCAATTTGATATCCTTTTGTGAAAACCTGCTCCAGACCTCCATGGTGTTGGTATATGTTTTTCAGCGATTTCATGAAATAAATGCAATCGGAACCGTTGAATGTACGGTGTTTGAAATTAAGGAAAACATCCAAGTCCTCTTCCTGTGAAAGAAGCAGAAATTCAATGGGAGCATTGTTCATGAGAGCAACCAGCTTGATGGCATTTCGGATGATAGTTGGTCGCTGGCCCCAGGCCAGTGTGGCAGCCAGAAAACCTGCAATCTCAATGTTTTCTTTAGTAGTAAAGAGTTTTGGAACCTGGATAGGATCGGATTCTATGAATGAGGTTTGATTGAATAACAAAACCTTCTGATCGAGAAAGGATTGGATATTTTCTGAAGTTTCGATGATTTTTTCAGATTAATGCCGAAGGCAAGATATATACAGAATAGTTAAAATACCAAAGGTATGGCATGATTGTGTCACCACTTCGTGGTTTAGGGAAGTATTTCATTTCACATTTCTATAATAATGACAACCATTCTGATTTAAAATCAATCATTCTTGAATTGTAAGTTGTAAATTATTGAACACTGTAAACTGCGACTGACAACTTTCCTCTTTTCTTTTTCCGGCTATTCGATAAGCCCGTCTTTCATTCGGATGATGCGGTCGCTCTGGGCAGCAAAACTTTCGTCGTGGGTAACAATTACCAGGGTTTGTTTGAATCGGTCGCGAAGGGTAAAAAACAACTCATGAAGGTCCTCACGGTTTTTGGTGTCGAGGTTGCCGGATGGTTCGTCAGCCAGAATTATTGAGGGATTGTTGATCAATGCGCGCGCAACCGCAACCCGTTGCCTTTCACCACCTGAGAGTTCGCCGGGTTTGTGGCTGAGCCTTTCTGACAGGCCTAAAAAATCAAGATATTCGCGGGCTTTTTGTTCGGCTTCCTTTCTGGATATTTTAGCAATAAAGGCCGGTATACAAACATTTTCGAGGGCTGTGAATTCGGGAAGCAAATAATGAAACTGAAAAACAAAGCCTATCTGACGGTTTCTGAAATCAGCCAGTTGATGTTCGTTCATGGCGGAAACGTTTTGCCCATTAATGAAAACTTTTCCGGAGGCAGGAAGGCTTAAAGTGCCAATAATCTGTAATAGTGTAGTTTTTCCGGCACCACTTGGCCCAACAATCGAATAAAGTTTTCCTGCGGGCACTTCCAGATCAATACCCTTCAAAACCTGAAGTTCACCAAACGACTTCGTTATTTTTTCGACTTTGATCAATCGTTGAGTATTTTATGAATTGAGATTTAATTTCTGGCAAGGCTGGAGTTCATTCAATATAGAATCAGTTTCAGGAAAATTTAATCCATTTTCGTCTCATTACTGATGGTGCTGGTAATATTTTCGGTGCCTTTTGTAACATCACTTTTTATTTCCTGAATGTCTTTTTCAATATCGCTGGTGTGGGTTTTTATTCCTTCCTGAATGTCGCTTCTGGCTCCCTCAATAGTTGATTTAATATCGCGGATTTCATCTCCGAGGCCACCACCGCTTTCATTAATCTCTCGTTTTATTTCGTTGGTTGCTTTTTGAAATTCGCGCATGGCCTTACCCAGTGTTTTGGCAATATCAGGAATCGCTTTCGATCCAAAGAACAGCAAGAACACAAATATGATTAGTACTATCTCTCCTCCACCCATAAATGAAATATTAATTAGTTGGCCTGAAATTTTCAGCAAATATACAAACTAGTTCAGTATAACGGCAAAACATACCGGATAATGATCGGAAAGTTCAAGGAATAATTTCCCCGATGGAAATCCCGAATAGGCCAAATGGTTCAGGTGTTATAAAAATGAAGCAGGGACTCCATCCGATTATTGACGGATAAAGCCCCTGCTTTGAGATTATTTATTAAACCGTAAGCTTAGCCTTTTTGAATTTTTTTGATTGAATAATTGCATCGTAAACAATAGGTGCAGCGTTAAATACCGATGAATAAGTACCTACGCCAATACCAATCAAAAGTGCGAAAGTGAAGCCTTTAATTGATGTTCCACCAAAAAGGAAGATGGCAAACAACACGATCAACACAGTTAACGAAGTACTGAAGGTACGACGAAGGGTAGAATTCATCGCATGATCCATGGTTTCGGCCAATCCACGTTTGGGGTAGATGTGCCGGTATTCACGGATACGGTCATAAATAATTACCGTGTCGTTGATCGAATAACCAATCACCGTCAATATCGCGGCGATAAACGCCTGATCAATTTCGAGTGAGAATGGCAGGAAGCCATACAACAACGAAAAGGCTCCCATAGTAAGAATAGCATCGTGAGCCAGCGATACAACACCGCCCAATCCATATTGCCAGTCTCTAAATCGAACAACAATGTAAAGGAAAATCAAAACCAACGAGAAAAACACAGCAAGAATAGCGTCTTTGGTTAATTTATCCGAAATAGTTGGACCAACTTTTTGAGAACTTTTTAGGTTTATTTTGCTGAACGTATCGGCAGAAATATCGCCTATAAAATTGCCTTTTTTAAGTCCATCGTATAATAAGTTTTCGACCATATCGTCCACATCTGCGCTTGTCTCTTCAATCTTATAACCTGTGGTAATTCGAACAGTATTGGCATTCCCGTATGTTTTTACGTCAGGAGTTGAATTGAAAATAGGAGATAATATACTCTTGATATCATCAACCTTTACATCTTTATCTAGACGAACCACATAAGTACGGCCTCCCTTGAAGTCGATACCTCTATCGAAACCACGGACGAAGAATGATATTAATGATAAAACGATCAGAACTCCTGAAATTGAATAGAAAATTTTCCTTTTTTCGATGAATGGAAATTTTACATAACGCAGCCAGTTTTTAGAAAGTTTGGTGGTGAACGTAATGTCTTTGTTTTTACTTAACTGACGTTCGAAGATCAAACGTGAAATAAAGATTGAGGTAAACAGGGAAGTAAGAATACCAATGATCAACGTGGTAGCAAAACCTCTGATTGGGCCGGAGCCAAATAAATAAAGTACAATACCGGTTAATAAGGTCGTTACCTGGCCGTCGATAATGGCTGAATAGGCTGCATTATATCCATCGGTAACAGCAAGCCGGACTGATTTTCCCGAAATCATTTCATCCTCGATACGTTCATAGATCAAAACGTTGGCATCAACCGCCATACCCATGGTCAATACAATACCGGCGATACCTGGTAAGGTTAAAACAGCCCCTATTGAAGCGAGAACACCAATCAGGAAGAAAACGTTTATAATCAATGCGACATTGGCAGCCAAACCTGCTTTCTTGCTGTAGAAGAATAACATATATCCCAAAACCAACATGAAGGCGATACCAAATGACCAGAAACCACTGGTAATGGCTTCTTGTCCTAATGAAGGTCCAACAACATCTTCAGCGATGATCATGGCGGGAGCAGGCATTTTACCCGACTTCAGGATGTTTGCCAAGTCCTTTGCTTCTTCAATGCTTTCCAATCCGGTAATAGAAGAACGTCCTCCGGAAATTTCACCAGTTACATTTGGAAACGAACGGACATATCCATCAAGAACAATAGCAATCGATTTGCCCACATTGTCTTTGGTTAAACGGGCCCATACTTTGGCTCCTTCGCTGTTCATGCTCATGGTAACTTCCGGACGGCTGCCCATATCGGCGTAATCCTGACGAGCGTCGGTAATTACATCGCCTTCAAGAGGCGCTTTTCCATCGCGGCTAGTCACTTTAATGGCAATCAGTTCGAAGAATTTCTCTTCTTTATCGAGGGCTTTGGCTGTCCATTTAAAAGCAAGGTTGCGTGGCAACAAGGCTTTTACCTGGTCCAGTTTCAGATAATTGTTTACGGTGGCCGTATCTTTGAAATGAGAAGTACCAACTGCAGCTCCGGGATATAACTGACCATCAGGAGTAGCCCTTGGCGATAAAACAGAGAACAGTGGATACTGCTTGGCCATATCGGCATTTTTATTTACTGAAGTCGAATCTGTTTTAGCTGTTTTATCCAATTCGCTTAACAGACTGTTTGTTTCAGTTTTTGCTGCTTTTGCAGTAGTGTCGGCAGGAATAGTTGAAACCTGAGATTTGACAGCCTGAATTTCAACCAGTTTCTGGTTAACCTGTGCCAGATATTGGTAAACTTCAGTGTTGTCATACGTTTCCCAGAATTCGAGGTTTGCAGTTCCCTGTAACAGTTTGCGAACACGCTTTGGATCGTCAATGCCAGGTAGTTCAACCAGAATTCGTCCGGCAGTCTGAAGCTGCTGAATGTTTGGCTGGGCAACACCGAAACGGTCGATACGGGTGCGGATGATGTTGAAAGAGTTGTCGATGGCAACTTTAGTTTCAGCCTGTAAAACATCCAATACTTCAGCATTGGTCGAATTGTATTTGACTTTGTCTTTTAAATCAAGGGTATTGAAAATAGAAGCAAGTTTACCACTCGGAGAAATTTCTTCGAAAGATTTACCAAAAAGGGTTACAAAATCTTCCTGACTGTTTTTTTGCTTTTCTTTTGCTAACCTGATCGCTGCTGTAAAAGTCGAGTCTTTACTAAAACCAGACAATGATTTGATCAGATCAACTACCGAAACCTCAAGAGTAACGTTCATACCACCCTGTAAGTCAAGGCCAAGTCCGAGTTCGAGAGCTTTCACTTCTTTGAACGTGTATTTACGGATACCTGCCAGGTTGTAAACCACCTCGCTCGACATCGAGTCAAGGTATGTCATTTCCTTGTGTTTGTCCCCTTTTGCATACACTTTGGCTGCTTTCTCAACCTGATTTGCCTTAAAGGTAAACATCAGCTGATATACACAAATCAAACCAAGGAGTATTGCAAAGAGTCTAATTGCACCTTTGTTTTGCATTTTGTAGATTTTAATTTGATTATTAATGTTTATGTGATAATTATTTGCTTTGCCCTTTTGATTCCAACATTACCCAGCACATGAGCAAGGTATTGCATAGGCAGAATGATCCCTTAAACAAACGGATCGGGAATTAAGCTAAAGGAGGGGTATCATCGGGACTGGCATACAGTACCCGGTTGAAAGGTAAGGAATGGAACGAACTTAAAACCGGAAAAGATGAATGCAGAGCTTCAGCTTTCATCAGTTGGAAGGTTCTTAAATTGTAATATTTCAGTAAAAATTTATCCTGAGTACATGCAAAGCGAAAACGAACGGTAAATTCTGACCCTAAAGTTTTAAGATTGTAAGTAGGAATCTGGGTACAGACGAAGGTTTTATTGGTTTCTGTTTCATCAGAAACCGGAATTTTATTGATCTTTTCGGTCAGCTTCCGATTAGCGGAATGATACATATCGAATACAGCTGCTGCTGCAACCAATGCAAGGAGCAAACTTAGCCGCAGTATAAAGCTATTTGATATGTATTTTTTTAAATGCATTTTTTCTTTTTCAGCCGCCAAATATATTTATTTTTTTTGAATGATTGGGTACATTTTCGCACTGTGTTTGCATAAGTTACGTCCTTATTGGAATTCAGGAAAAAGAATCCGGCAAATCAATTCAGTTTTCATTTTCGCATGCGTCCCCTGAATCAAAATCTGATTCTCAAAAAAAAACTTTATTCCACTGATTGCAAGTCACAATTTGCCGGTAATTTCGTATAATCCTGCGACGATTTAATTTATGAAACTACCACCAAAAGGTCCTTTTTAATGAAAACCAACAGCCATATAATTCATTTAGTATTATTTCGGTTCAAGGTACTTCTCACTTTGATTTTAATTGTTATTTCCTGTACTTCGGCCAGGCAGGATCAGGAGAAACAAAAAATAAACAGGCTAATTAAAATGAATCCGGAACAGGTTGAAGATTCGCCTCAATGGAAAAGAGAGGCGAAAAAAATGGTGAAAAGCCAATTGATTTCACGGGGAATTTCAGACAGGAAAGTGCTGCATGTGATGGAGAATACTCCACGCCATCTTTTTATTCCTGAAAACTTGCGATTGGAAGCATACCGGGACGGGCCACTGCCAATTGGCGAAGGGCAAACTATTTCACAACCTTATATTGTTGCTGTTATGACCGAATTGTTAAAATTGAAAGGTCATGAAAAAGTACTTGAAATCGGCACCGGATCAGGCTACCAGGCTGCCGTGCTGGCGCAGTTGGTTGATACCTGTTATACCATTGAATTAGTTAAAAAACTGGCCGATAGCGCTGCCGATCGGTTAACAAAACTTGGCTATACCAATGTGATTGCCAAATGTGACGACGGATACCTGGGCTGGCCTGAACATGCGCCTTTTGACTGCATCATTATTACTGCCGCTCCCCCGGAAATACCTCAAAAACTGGTTGAGCAGTTAAAACCAGATGGAATAATGGTTCTTCCGGTTGGACGATATTCTCAGGAATTAATCCTTGTCACACGTACAGCACAGGGAATCAGTAAAGAGCAAATATTGCCGGTCCGTTTTGTACCAATGGTGAAACCGGATTGATTCACCCCAAACCGTTGGTTTTCTTTTTCCTGAATTTCAGATAGGGAATAATGTCTTCATTTTTAATTCCGGCGGTGCCGTCATATTCAATGTTAACCACCGGTACTCCGGTTAATTCTTCTATTCTTGATGTCATAGCTTCGGTTACCAGCGATGGACAGCAATAGGACGGATTGGTCTGAATAAACAAATCCAGATCGGGATATTGACTGATTAACCGGTGAATTTTAAGAATATTTTCCAGCGATTCGCCGCGCTGTAAAACGTTCAGACCAAAACGGTTCAGCCAATTGTCTGTTTCTTCCGAATTGGTTGCCTTGGAATGTCCGTTGTAGTGGTAAAAATATTTTTTGTATTGATCTTCAACCAAAGGGATCAGTGATTTCAGGAATTTAATTTTCACAAAATCCATGTAACTGCCCTCTTTAAGAAAACGTTGGCTGGAAGGATTAACAACAATTTTGATGTATTCGCTGAACGGGGTCGTAATCACTTCTCCCCCATGATCTTCAACCATTCTGATCAAATCCTGATTCATCAGATCGTTGTCGCGCACATACAAATCGCCGAAGATGGCCACCTTTGGCCGATCAGTTCGCTCAATTTCTATGGAATCGAAACCTTGCATAATCTTTTCAAGTACTGGTTCTTTTGGCTTTCCCTGCAGGAAAGCATCATTCAGCAAAGCCAAAGCCTGACCGATCATTTTATCTGTTGTTCCTCTTACTTTTTCATACGGACGAATATTGCAACCAATTTTGCGCACAAAACCGCCAAACATATAAGCCAGATAAACATTGATGGCAGTGGGCAATGAAAAATCATAGAATATCAAATCACCCATGTAGACCGAGGCCTGTTCCATTCCTTTCCCATAGTTTTCAAGTAATTTTTTCATGTAATGCGGGAACATGCTGAGGTTACAGGAAAGATTGGATTTCATGATCCAAACGGCGGTATCGGCTGGATTTAAGTGGTTCGCCTCCATGTAATCGATGGCATTCCTGACAATGATACTCAGTGGCAAACACTGACCGGTATTCATACTCAGGCTACGCTTGATCGACTCGTCAGTGCTGTTGGCAAAATGAGCATCGATTCCGCTGTTTTGCAAAACTGCTTCAATCAATGGCGCAACATACGGATCCCACGCTGGGAGTAAAAGCGTTTTGTTTTTCAGGTTCTTAGGTCCGGAAAAAATTGTTCCGGAAATCTGGTTTCCCTCCGTTTCAATTTGCTGAATAAGCCTACTGAAATTACTGAAGTTTATGGAATGTGCCCGGAGCGTTTGTGAGGCCTCATTGACGAGCGTCCGGATGTAATCAGGCCAGTTCTGGCTTTCGACCAGAGATACTTCAGCTTTTTTCTCTTTCTCTCCTGAAATCTTTCTTTCAAGCTCAGGCTTTTGTTTTTGGCGATGATTCCTGAACGCCCGAATGGCGGCTTCAACGCGGGTTTCATAGCCAACGGCAGAATCGTGTTCGTCGAGCTGAAGGATCAGATACGGTTTTCGGCAGGCATCGAAAATCTCTTTAAAGTATTCGATCACAAACGAATCAGGCGTACATTTAAAGGACGTGATCAGTACCGGATAACAATTTTCGGTTCTTGAAATAACATCAGCTGCATATAGAATTTTGGATGCAAATTTCCATTTGATGGTTTTAACCAGCTCGTCCGCTTTACTGATTTCTGCAGGTTTGAAAGGCAGATTATCCATGAAAAATGTTCGGATACCCATTTTTTCAATGATATCAGGAATCGAATTGTTCATCGATGGTGACAGCACTGTATATGGCCGTCCCAGCAATACCACATGAATGTCATCGGCATCTTTTATTGCTTTCGGATAAAGCGCTTTCCATTCTTCTCTGACTGTTTGAACATGACTTTTTGCTTTTTCCCAGGCGAGGTTAATGTCAATAAATCCAATGTCGTTCATTCCGATAGATCTGAACATCCGGAGCATTTCGAGCCGGATAAATAGTTCGCCTGCTGAATATTTCAGCAATGGGGTAAGAAGCTTTTTGTCGGTTCTAAAATTTTTCTGAACTGAGATAACAGATGAAACATACTGAGTGTAATAACAATATTGCTTGTTCATTTTCAATTCCTGATATTCTTCGAGATAAACGGGAAGGAAAATATAATCGGCCTTTTTGCTCAGCTCATCCACATGGCCGTGCATGGCTGCCATTGGAGCACAAAATTCAGCCCGGCTCAGGTTTTTGCCATCTTTTACTGCAGTAGTGTAATCTTCGCTGGTAACTGTCCCGATGGATAGAAAATCGAAAAACTTCCGCCAGAATAAAATCTCATCAAACAGGTGCAGGCCAGCTGGAATCCCAATAGTTGTGCTTGTTTTGGTTGATGTAGCCCTAAATTTGAACATCTCTTTTCGTTTGCTGATCAATTGAAAATGAAGAGATTTGTTCTTGACGTATTTGTTATCTTGATAATCCCGCCCACACAAAAAGCCGTATGCCTCAGTCTCCTGATCGATTTCAGCCACTTTGAGTTTGCAATGGTTGGTACAAATTTCACAAACTTCACTTCTGACGGGTATCAACTTTTTATACAAACCAAGTCCGCGAAATTTGGTTTTGGCAACCGGATTGTCGTATAATTCGAGCGCCACGCCCAACGCCCCTGTCAAATGGCAATATCTCGAAACCAGGATTGGTTTATTCAGCTTTTGCTCAAAAGCAGCAACCAATGCTTTGTTCTTTGCAGTAGCTCCTTGAAAAAAAATGGTATTTCCAATGTAGCCAGTCACAGCTACTTTGGAGAAATAATTCTCGCGTGTAGAATGTAAAACAGCCGCCAGAATTTCATCGGTCGAATAGCCTGCCATCAGGTAATAGTTCAGGTCACGCTCCATAAAAACCGTGCAACGGTCGCTTGCCATTGGCGATTGAGCATGCTCAACCCTTCCTGAATATTCTTCCAGGCTACATCCCAGTCTCTTGGCCTGTTCTTCGATAAAGCTGCCAGTTCCGGCCGCACAAACATTGTTCATCACCGAAAAAGTAACCATTCCATTGCGCATCACAGTGAATTTTGAGTCTTGCCCGCCAATTTCAATAATGGTATCCGTTTCAGGATTCAGCTCATAAGCAGCACGTGCATGAGCCGTAATTTCATCAGGAATGATATCGGCTCCAATAATTTTACCGATAAATTTTCGCCCCGAACCGGTAGTGCCAACTCCTGAAACGCTTAACCGAATATTTCGCTTCGCCACAAGATCATGAATGGTTTCCAGAATAATCTGCACGGCTTGTAGCGGTTGACCAGAGGTGGACGTGTAAAATCCGGCCAGAACCTCCTTTTCCTTACCGAGCAAAACCGCTTTGGTACTGGTTGAACCAATGTCAATACCCAGAAAAACCTGCATACGGCTTTCACTTTTCAGGAAGGCATATACATCGACCTCAACAGCTTTCATTGCCGGAAAATGTACAGAATGAAAATTGTATCGTTCGTGCGATTCGAAATCGGGATAGTCTGACAACTTCAATTGAAGCGGAGGATAGTAATATTTCTTTTCCTTCTGTTCTGAAACTACAATATCATTAATGCGTTGCAGATTGCTGCCAACAAGGGTTTCATCATCTTTGCAATTCATAGCCGCACCAATGGCCCCATAAACAGCGGTATGCTCGTCAACAGTAATTATTTCGTGAATTAAGTGGCTGATGTGCCCAATTACCGCTTTATTTAAAGCCACACCTCCAACCGCCACAACATTCGATACGGTATTGTTCTGAAAAACAGTATCGACAATGTTTTTTGCCAATCCAAAGGACAACCCATCGCAGATTTCACTGAGCGAATATCCTTCCTGCTGAGCATGAATCAGATCAGTCTTGGCAAATACGGCACAACGCGAAGCTATTTTCGGGAAAGTTCCTTTGTTCTCATACGCGAGTCTGCTAAACTCCTGAATGCCGGAAAGATTCAAACGCTCAGTTTGTTGATCCAGAAAATTTCCGGTTCCGGCAGCACAGGAAGAATTGGATTTAAAATTCAGGTATTCACCGTTTTGATTGAAGGTTACCAGACCAAATTTTTCGGCCCCAATAATTAACAGCGACCGAACGTCAGGATGAAAATGTTTGGCTGCAGTGATATATGCAATCCTCGTATCAACCAGTTTAGCGCATCGGAAGATGGAAGGTGATGAAGCGGTAAAACCAATCGATGAAAGATTTTCGATTTTGATGCTTCGGAGTAAATCATGTAAATTTTCGGTGATCTTACCTTTATGAAAGGTATAGGAAGTGTGAATAAGCCGGTTATCTTCATCAATCATTGCCATACCAATCGCAACGGAACCAATATCAATACCCAGATAATTCTTTTTTATTACCATTTAACTCCTTTTAGAAAACGGTTAAACGACAAAAGGTAATTCAGTAATGGAAATGAACTAATTCTCTATCAAAAATAAAGTATATAATTGAATTTAATACCGATTCTTTGAACATTTATTGTTCCTGAAATCCCAGTACACTTAGAAACTGTTTAAATTTCATTCATTTTGATTTTTCGGATTACCCCGAACTCCCGATCTTCATCGGGACAGGCTCTGAAGGAAGCCCGAAAAATCAAATTTCGAACAGTTTCTTATTTTTTCAAACAAAAACAAGGTCGGCAGAGAATTGATATTCAAATTCAGTTTCGCTAAATAATATATCTTTGCCAACAAATCGAAAAGAAATGACCAAACTTGATATCACCATTACCGGAGACTTAGGCAGCGGAAAAAGCAGCGTTGCCAAGGTCCTGTGCAAGATGCTAAATTTCAACTATTTTTCAACTGGTGTCATCCAACGACAAATTGGAAAAGAAAATGGGATGAACACACTGGAGTTAAATTACTTCTCGGAGGAAAATAAGGATATTGACAAATACATCGATGATCAGGTAATAAAATTAAACAACGAAACCGATTCTTTTATTCTCGATTCAAGAATGGCCTGGCATTTCATTCGTAAGTCATTCAAAATTTACCTGACGGTCGATCCTATTGTCGCAGCGCAAAGGGTAATTGCCGATAACCAGCGCGAAGGTGAACCTGTGATTGAGGATGCGCATGAAAAATCATTAAATCTTCTGGAGCGGAGAGCTGCCGAGGACAAACGGTTTAAGGCGATTTATGGTGTGGATTGCGGTGATTTAACCAATTATGACCTGGTTTTGGACACAACCGGATTAAGTGTTGAAGAAGTCTCTAAATTAATTATGGAGCGATATACTGAATTCCTAAATCAAGTTGAAAAATAGATAATGCTTTGGACTTAGAGGTTTATTGGGCCTAATATCTGATTTAACTTCTCTCCCGATTCGTAAACACTTTATACAATTCGAACCAGATTATACTTGAAAAACCGGCTGCGACACAGGCCAGCGCTTCGTTCAGACTGATTTTTTCGAACTGAAAAAGGTTCAGCAGGAAAGGGACGTTTAGTATTACAATCAGGAAAAAAGTAGCACCACCAACTACCCATTTTACAGTTTTATTTGGGGTTGCAATGATCTTGAAAATATTGCGTGTCCACGAGCGGTTCGAAAGAATTACCGCGATATTGGCCGCGATAAGCGTTGTGAATGCCAGTGCGCGGTCTTCCTGTTCGGAATAGCCCATTTTCAGCCCAAAGAAATACACGGCAAAAACAATCGCCAGAATCCCGATTCCCTGAGAGCAGCTCAGCCAAATCTTTTTAGCGCCGAAAAATGGTTCGTTAATGTCTTTTGGCGGACGGCTCATGACGTTTTTCTCTTCTTGTTCCGCCTCAAAAATAATTGAACAGGCAGGATCGATAATCAGTTCCAAAAAAACAATATGCACCGGCCAAAGCAGCAGCGGCAGGTCCTTGAAAAATACGGGGATGAGAGACAATCCGGCAATTGGAACGTGGATGGCAAAGATATAGCCCAGCGCTTTTTGCAGGTTGTCGAAAATACGCCGCCCCATTTTTACAGCCCCAACAATCGAAGCAAAATTATCGTCCATCAGTACCAGCGAAGAAGCTTCGCGGGCAACATCGGTTCCCTTTTCGCCCATGGCAATTCCAATGTTGGAGGCCTTCAGGGCTGGGGCATCGTTAACGCCATCGCCGGTCATGGCAACAATTTCTTTATTTCGTTTCAGTGCGTTTACAATCTTCAGTTTTTGTTCGGGAACTACCCTTGCAAAAACATTCACATCTTTAATCCGTTCAGCCAATTCATCCTCAGACATTTCCTGAAGTTCAGGTCCGCTGATTGAAACCTGATGATTTTTCAACCCGATTTCACGGGCAATGTTCATGGCAGTAACCGGATAGTCGCCCGTGATCATGATCACCCGGATTCCGGCCTGGTAACATTCGCGTACGGCTTCGGGCACTGTTTCGCGAATCGGGTCTGATAAGGCAATCAAACCAATAAAATCGAAATCGAAATCGTGTTGAATTTCAGGTAAATGTTTGGCGTCTATCATCGCTTTTGCCACCCCCAACACCCGCAATCCTTCAGAAGCCATTTCCGCCACTGCTCCGGCATATTTCGTTTTTTCTTCGGCAGAAAGATGGCACAGATCAAAAATAGCTTCCGGAGCGCCTTTGGTAGCAATGGTTTGCCTATGCTCCTCATGGTTGGAAAAAACGCGCGACATAGCCAGCAAATCTTTCGATAACGGATATTCCTTCACCATCTGCCAGTCGGTATGAATATGATCGGTATTTTTCAGGTAAACGTCTCCCATGTTGGTAATGGCGCGTTCCATTGGGTCGAACGGATTGGTTTGGCTCGACAAAATACCGTATTCGATGATTTCGTGAAACTCCTCCGGAAATTTGGTGCATTTATTGACTTTAAAGAAGTCGGCACCATTGTACAGACGGCTAACTGTCATTTTATTCTGTGTCAGTGTGCCTGTTTTATCGGTACACAAAACCGTTGCCGAACCCAAAGTCTCAACGGCTGATGGTTTGCGCGTCAATACATTTTTTTTCGACATTCTCCAGGCGCCCAAGGCCATAAAAACAGTCAGTACTACAGGAAACTCTTCGGGCAACATAGCCATGGCAAGGGTTATTCCTGCCAGAAATCCTTTCAATAAATCACCGCGGGTTAATGTAAACACAAGGATTACAACAACGCAAAGCGAAATGCCAATGATAGCCAATCGCCTGACCAAAACACCCATTTCTGTTTTCAGCTTGGTAGGTTCTTCTACTACCGATTCGAGTGCTTTCCCGATTTTTCCGATTTCGGTATTCGAGCCGATTGCAGTTACTTTAACGATGCCGTTTCCCTGAACGATCATCGATCCGGAATACACAAAGGGAAGATCATCGCCCCCTGGCTGGGTATTTTTATCAGTACCGTTCCACTCCATTTTGCGTACCGAAACCGATTCTCCGGTTAGTAAAGATTCGTCAGCTATCAGATTTATCGAATACAGTACAGTCGCGTCAGCAGGAACACGATCGCCTTCCTGCAAAACCACCAAATCATCAGTCACCACATCACGACCGGCAATACGTTTTTCAACTCCATCGCGAATGACCAGTGCACGCGGACTTGCCAAATCCTTCAAGGCATCCAACGCCTTCTCAGTTTTCTTTTCCTGATAGAATTCGATACCCATGATCACAAATACAAAACCAAGCAACATCAAGCCTTCCTGAATATCTCCTAAAATCAGGTAAAGTGATCCACATGCCACCAAGAGCAGAAACATAGGTTCTTTCACTACACCCCAGGCTAAGGCCAGAAAATTTTTGGGTTTTGACGAAGGCAACTCGTTAAATCCTTCATTTTTTATTTTCTCTTTTACAGTTTCTTCGCTTAATCCTCGGAATTTCTCCGATTTTAAATTAATTGACATATTTCTAAACGATTTGATTAGAGTATTCTAACTAAATAAGCAAATTTTTATGATTTCTTAAATACCTTTTCAAACAACATTTCCATGTGTTTGACTTCGGTTTGATCTAATTTTCCGCTAATCAGCTCAGCCATTTGTTTGTGTGCAAAATCGTGCATGTGATTAATTACTTTTCCTTTAACGGTGAGGTGCAAATGTGCGCTTCGGCGGTCTTCGTCCGACTTAACCCGGCATATAAAATCCTTTTCAATCAGCCTGTCTATGGCAACTTTGACCGTTGGTTTAGTCAGTTTCATTTCAGCGGCCAACTCTGTCATATTCGGATTGTGGAGGTTATTGATGGTTTCCAGATAATTCATCTGAGTGAGTGTCAGCTCATTGAAATTAAACTGTTCTTTGGCTGATTCTTCCATTCGGCCTATTTCAAGCGAAAGCTTCGCGATGACTTTAACTAGTTTTTCCATAAATCAAATATAGTTAGTAAGTTCTAACTAACAACAACAATTCAACTTTATTTAAGTTTGAATTTGATTTCATAATTTTTCTTCTTTAAAACGCTTCTGACACTAATTGGTTCAGTTGTAAATTGTTTTAATTGGTATAGGCGTTTAGACCACCTATCTTAAATTATTGATTGTGTGCATTTTAATTCAATGACAAAATCCAAATATCCATTCAAAATGCACTTCAATAGCCAAAATCGCAACCCTGAAAAGGGTTGACTGTGAATAACCCCCAATGTAATTGGGGGTAGGAAGCAACCAGCGAACCCGGAACCCCGTAGGGGTTCAATTGTAATACCCTATAGTTCAACCCTTACAGGGTTGCTGTGTGTGAGTCTTTCGCATCCCCCGGTTCCGTTTCACTTCACCGGGGGTTATTCATAGTTAACTCCTTCGGAGTTGAAATCAAGATTTGGCACCTCAAATTTGTGCGTCTTAAACGCCTTTACCAATTGTTTTAATTGTTTCCTACAGATTTTTATTCAGCGATACTCTCAAGTCAAATTTTGTATCTTCGCAACAGATGAAAAATTTTTCTGATATACTTCAAAATATCGAATTTAATCAAGGAGAACTGGTTCGCCTTTTACTTGCCGAAGGTGAAGAGCGGCAGCAGCTCTTTCAACATGCACAAACGGTTAAACTTCAAATCGTTGGAAACAAGGTCTATTTTCGTGGATTGGTTGAATTTTCGAATATTTGCTCCAAGGATTGTTTGTACTGTGGAATCCGGAAAAGCAACGAAAAAGTAGTCCGGTACGAAGCTACCGTTAACGAAATTCTGGATGCCTGCCGTTTTGCCTGGCAGAACCGTTTTGGATCAGTTGTTTTACAGTCAGGAGAATTAAACTCGCAAAGCTTTATCCGGCGAGTCAATCGGTTACTCCGGAAGATCAAGGAAATATCAAACGGGGAATTGGGAATTACGCTTTCCTGCGGTGAACAAAATCTTGAAACATACCGGCAATGGCGCGAAAGCGGGGCTCACCGTTATTTACTTCGAATCGAAAGTTCAAACCCAGAATTGTACAAAAAAATCCATCCTGATAATGATTTCCATAACTTCGAACACCGGCTTCAGGCTTTAAATGATCTGAAAACTGCCGGGTTCCAGGTCGGAACTGGAGTCATGATCGGATTACCGTTCCAATCGATTGAAGATTTAGCCAATGATTTACTCTTTTTAAAGGCGATGGATGTGGATATGGTTGGCATGGGTCCATACATTGAGCATGAAAACACACCCTTGTACAGTTTCAGGAGCGAACTAAAAACCAAAGCAGCACGTTTCGATTTATCGCTGAAAATGATAGCCACCTTGCGGTTGCTCATGCCCGATATTAACATCGCAGCTGCAACAGCTTTGCAGGCAATTGATCCCTCAGGACGTGAAAAGGCTTTGACTATCGGGGCCAACATTCTGATGCCTAACCTGACTCCCTGCCAGTACAGGAAAGAATATCAGCTTTACGAAGAAAAGCCATGCCTGGACGAAGACGCCGAATTATGCCGGAATTGTCTGGAAGCCAGGATTGAACTGTCGGGCTGCGAAATTGGTTACGACGAATGGGGTGATTCGAAACACTTTCTGAAGAGTTTATAGTGTTTGTCCTTTTTTGCAAAAAATTTTAAACAACCTCAATTCCAACTTTGTACATTTGTTTTTCTATTTTTATCCCACATAAACCTATACACTAAACCAACAATGAAACCAAACAGAAGAGATTTTCTTAAAACTGCCTCCGTTTTTTCTGCCGGAGCGCTTTTTATCCCAAACCTGATGAGTTGTTCACCTTCCAACCGGCTAAATGTTGCGGTAATTGGCGTGGGAGGACAGGGAGAATCCAATTGGAGTAAACTTATCCGCCAGAAAGATCCAAAATGGAACGAGAATATTGTCGCCCTTTGCGATGTGGATGATAAACGTGCTGCTGAAGGATTTAAAATGATGCCTGATGCAAAACGTTTTAAGGATTACAGGGTCATGTTCGATCAGATGCACAAGGAAATTGACGCGGTCATGATTTGTACTCCCGATCATTCACATTTTCCGGCAGCGATGGCCGCCATGCAGCTCGGCAAACATGTGATTGTTGAAAAACCACTTGCGCACAATATCTGGCAATTACGAACCCTTCAGAAAGCAGCAAAACATTACGGTGTTGTTACTCAAATGGCCAATCAGGGACATGCCACCAATGGAATTCGTTTGGTAAAAGAATGGTATGATGCCGGACTTTTGGGAAATGTAACTGAAGTAATTGCCTGGTTTGACGGGCCAACTTTTGGACCGGGAAAGTATTTTAATAAGCCGGAAAGTTTTCCACCGGTAGAACAACCCGTGCCCGAATATTTAGACTGGAATTTGTGGGTTGGCCCTGCCGCATTCCGCCCATATAACGAAATTTACGTGCCAAAAACATGGCGCAGTTGGTTCGATTTTGGCAATGGAGAACTTGGTGACTGGTGTTGCCATACACTCGATGCGCCATTCTGGTCGCTCGATTTGGGAATGCCAACAGTAGTTGAAGCCGAGTTTAAAACTCCTGTTCCTGACACCGGATTTGTATCCGATCAGGCCATTATTCGCTGGGATTTTCCTGTACGCGGCAATAAAACTCCGGTAACCATGCGTTGGTACGAAGGCGGACTGAAACCTGAAAATCGTCCGGAATGGAACCTTGAAAAATTACCCGGAAGCGGAATGATTATGGTTGGCGACAAACAATGCCTGATGACAGGCGGAAGACCAAATAACCCGAGACTTTTAATGAAAGAGGAGGAATGGAAAGAATTTCAGAAAAACCCGCCAGCACAAACCATTCCCAGAACATTCGACGAAAATCCGCAACGCGAATGGGCTGAAGCCATAAAAAACGGAACAATTCCCGGTTCAAATTTCGATTATGCCACCAAACTGGTTGAGATGTCGCTTACCGGAGTTTTAGCGCAGCGGTTTAATACCCGCATTGAATATGATGCAGCCAACATGAAAGTAACCAATCATCCTGAACTGGATGCTTACATCAAAGAACCTATGCGCGAAGGATTTGCTTACGGTGAAGACCTTTGGAAGTAATAGAAACACCAAAAATTTGCTTAATTAGAATTGCCCTGCCTGATTTTTATATTCAGGCGGGGCGATTTTTTGATCAGACTATCCGTTTGCCGTGCAGTTCAGTAATCCCGGTAAATTCAGCAATCTGATCTCTATTCTCAGGAAGTACTTTCCCGGCTGCAATAAGTGAAATTCGCCGATCAGGCAAATCATGCATCTCTTTCAGCAAGAAACGACCATTCCATGCCGTATCCATTCCTCCTGAAGTTAAAACCGAGGAAATTCCGTCAATCTGGTTGATTTCCTGAAATGATTTCAATACGTCGGCTGAATAATCGATGGCTTTGTGAAAAGTGACTTTCAGCGGATAAGCCAGTTTTGCCAAACGTGCTGTATTTTCAATATCGATAGAGCCTTCTACAGTTAAAAGTCCAAAAACTAAACCTTCGACTCCGGCTTGCTTAAAAAATTCAATTTCAGCTTCCATTTGTCGGATTTCAGCTTCAGAATAAACAAAACCACCGGCCCGGGGACGAACCATTGCCCTGATTGGAATGTGCAGGTTTTGAACACAAAGCCTGGTCAATTCCTCCGATGGGCTTAATCCATCCTGATCGAGCGCCGAACACAATTCGATGCGGTTAGCGCCCCTCTTTTCGGCGGCAATGGCGTCCTCCAGGGTTTCAACGCATGATTCGAAGGTTAAATTTTTTAGTGTCATTTATGATTTATCAAATACTGAATTCCTTTTTTTGAGACCGTTCCTGTTTCGTCCGGGAGAAGAATAATGCCTTGATCAGCTTCAACTCGCGGACGATTGCCTGCTTACGCAAACATATTTCTATAAATATTATACTCCTCCGGAGTTAGAAACGCAGTGAAATTCAGCCAATTGATGGTCAAATTTCTTTTTCCTCTTTCCTCATTCCTTTTTCCTCTTTCATTTTTCCCAATGACTCTTTTCGAATGACTTTTTCCTTGACACTTGCATCAAAATAGCAAATCCTTCCTGATGGAGTGTTTCATTTCAAGTTCAAGTAAAGCTTTTTTGCGCCAGATTCCGCCTGCATAACCGGTGAGTTTATTCCCGGCACCGATGACACGGTGACACGGAATAATGATAGCAATCGGATTTCTTCCGTTGGCTGTTCCGACCGCCCTAATCGCTTTAACATCGCCCAATCTGACAGCCAATTCCATATAAGTTATAGTTTCTCCGTAAGGAATTTTCAGCAACTCTGCCCAAACCCTTTGCTGAAATTCTGTTCCTTCAGGATTTAATAGAAGATCAAATGAAATTAATTTTCCGGCAAAATAATCGTTGAGTTGTTGCCGGCAGGATTCCAGAACAGCACAGGAGTCCTGTATTTCCTGAACTTCTTCTGAAAACGAAATTTCAGTCACTGCCTGACCATCTGATTTGATAATCAGAATTCCCAATGGACTTTCGAAATTAATTTGATATTCCATCCTTCAAAAATAAGAAAGTCCGGCATTAACCGGACCTTCATTCCTAAAATCTTTCACGGGGCGTATATTGCGTATGTAGCAGGTGATGCGATTTTTCACTGAGTGGATTCTCAAGGAAATCATTGTAAATTTTGATGATTTCCGGGTTCTCGTGTGATTTTCTTATGGGCATTCCGGCATCCTCGGCATAAATAGCTTCTGATCGTTTGCGCCGAATTTCAGGATTGGTAGGAATAGGCTGCCCTCCTCCACCCAAACAACCACCTGGACAGGCCATAATCTCCACAAAATGATAATCCGACTCACCGGATTTGATGGAATCCATCACTTTTTTGGCATTGACCAGACCATGAGCAACAGCACATTTTAACTCCACCCCATCCAGAAAGGCCCATTCTGTCAGCGGATTTTCAATTTTTACAGTAGCTTCACGGACTCCCTCAATACCACGCACAGGAGTAATATTAAGATTGTTGAATGGAACTTCGCGACCGGTAACCAATTCGTAAACGGTGCGCAAAGCCGCTTCCATCACCCCGCCGGTTGCACCAAAAATGACTGCTGCGCCTGTCGATTCACCCATAATCCGGTCGAAATGCGAATCTTCCAGTTTCATAAAGTCGATGCCCGCCTGCTTAATCATGATAGCCAATTCTCGGGTTGTCAGTACATAATCTACATCGCGGTAACCACTGGCATGCATCTCGGGCCGGGAAGCTTCAAATTTTTTAGCCGTACATGGCATAATCGAAACGGATACAATTGTTTCAGGAGCGAGGTTGCGGGCTTTTGCATAATACGTTTTGGCCAATGCTCCAAACATTTGCTGTGGCGATTTACAAGTCGAAAGATGATCAAGAAAATCAGGGAATATGTGTTCCATGTACTTAATCCATCCAGGCGAGCAGGAGGTTGCCATGGGTAGTTTAACCTCCGGATCGTGATCGACCAAAGCGCGTTTCAGACGCATAAGTAATTCTGTGCCTTCTTCCATAATGGTCAGGTCGGCTGTGAAATCAGTATCCATTACAGCATCGAATCCCAGCCGTTTAAGGGCTGTTACCATTTTACCGGTTACCCGTTCCCCATGTCCGAATCCAAGCTCTTCTCCCAATCCAACCCGAACTGCAGGAGCTGTTTGTACGACCACATGTTTGGACTTATCTGATATGGCGTCCCAAACCTTTTCGATGTAATTCCGTTCAACCAGCGCACCTGTGGGGCAGTGATTGATGCATTGTCCGCAGGTGGAGCAAACCACATCGTTAATTGGCTTTTCAAAAAAGGTGGTTATTTTCATTTGGTCACCTTTGTAAGCCACCGTCAACGCGTTAATTCCCTGCAACTCGGAACAGGTACGAACACAGCGCTGACAACGAATGCATTTACTGTCGTCCTTAATGATGGATGGTGAATATTTATCAATGCTGTATTTTTTAAATGGAACCAGACGGATAAAATCCTGTTTCAGAATCTTATAATCCGATGCCAGTTTTTGCAATTCACAATTCCCGTTTTTGAAACAACTGGTGCAATCGGCATTGTGCTCCGAAAGCAAAAGTTCAATAATCTCTTTTCTGGAGTGAAGTACATTTAGTGAATTGGTAAAAATTTCCATCTCTTCTTCACAAGGAGTGGCACAGGCAGCTGCAAGTCGCTTTTGTCCGGCAATTTCAACCACACAAACCCGGCAATTACCTGCAATACAAAGGTCTTTATGATAGCAAAGTGTTGGGATTATGACCCCGGCGCTTCGTGCAGCATCTAAAATAGTGGTTCCTTCTTTTACTTCAACCAATATTCCGTTGATGCTTACTTTGATTTTTTTAGTCATGGCAGATCTTTTTTTCATCGTTAGTAAATCATTTCTTCTCTGAAGTTTTCCACAATGGATGAAAAGGAATTAGCCACAGACTGGCCTAATCCGCATTTGGCTGTTAACTTCATCGTTTCAGTGAGACGAAGCAACTTGTCTAGGTATTTTGTATTTTTTTCGCCTCGCTTTACGGCTTTAATGCCTTTTAACAATTGCTGACATCCAACCCTGCAGGGGGTGCATTGGCCGCATGATTCTTCGCGGAAAAATTCAAGATAATTGTCGAGTACGTTAAACATGGAGCGGGAGCTATTGAAAAGCATCATGGAACCCCCGGTTGGCAAAGATATTCCTACTAATTTACCCTGAAATCCTATGGCTGTCTCATTGAATCGCTTTCGTGGCACTAGAAAACCGGAAGCGCCGCCAACCTGGACAGCCTTGGTATCGCCATCGCCAAATTCCTCAACAAAATCCGCCAGACTCATCCCCAGTTCAAGTTCGTAAATTCCTGGTTTAGGGGTATCTCCCGAAACTGAAAATAGTTTCGATCCACGCGAATACTGAACGCCAAGATCGTAAAAACGTTTGGCTCCATATTTAAAAATGGTGTAGGTGTGTGCCAGTGTTTCTACATTATTAATGACGGTTGGTTTGCCCATGTATCCATAATTAGAAGGAAAAGGCGGTTTATTTCGAGGTTCGCCGCGTTTACCTTCCATCGATTCAAATAGTGCAGTTTCTTCGCCACAGATGTATGCGCCACTTCCCATAAAAATCCTGATGGTAAAATCGAACTTGATTTCCTTACAATAATATTCAAACTCACGAATGACTTTATTTAACTCAGGAAGTAAAAAGAAATACTCTCCCCTGAGATAAATATATCCTTCTTTTGCTCCGATCACATGCCCACAGACTGCCATTCCGGTTAATACTTTAAAAGGTACCATCGAAAGGATTTCGCGATCTTTGAAAGTTCCGGGTTCGCCTTCGTCGGCATTGCAAATAACATATTTGGTCGAATCCGTTATTTCTGCCGTAAGTTTCCATTTCAGGCCAGTAGGAAAACCGGCCCCGCCCCTGCCTTTCAACTCCGAACTGATCAATTCATTAATTAGATCCTGTGGGGTCCGGTTGATACTTTTACTTAAAACATCTTCCCAATCGTTTTGATTCTTGAAAATGAAATCGGCTCTTTTTAACTGGTAACTAATTGTCATGACTTCCTCCTTCCTTCTGTTTTTTCAAGTATGAATTTAAAATTTCACGCACCTTTTCAGGAGTCAGATCTGTATAAACCTCGTTGTTTACCAGCATGGCTGGCGCTTTGTGGCAAAATCCGAGGCAATTGGTCTGCAGAAGTGAAAAAACTCCATCGGGTGTTGTCTCACCGACATTTATCTTTAGCATGTCTTCGATCGCAAGCAAAATCTGATTTTTCCCTTTCATGGAACAGGTAATGGTTTTGCAGATACGAATGATGTATTTGCCCATTTTTTTATATTCCAGGAACGAATAAAAAGTTGCAGTACCAAATACTTCGGAAGCAGGCAGATCGAGTTCGCGGGCAATTTCAATCATTGAATACTCAGACAGGTATTTTTCCTGCTCAACGACTCCCTGTAGGATTGGAAGCAGGTTGTGTCTGTTTCGGCCATGTTGGTCGGCCAGATTTTTGATGAGTTCAGAAACGGGATACATAAGTTAAGGGAGGTTATTATTGATTATGGACTAATTTCTGTCCCTATAAATTTAAGGAAGTAGATAGAGATAAACTAAGGTTATCTGTCAGAAATCCACGGCAATAAAGTGTTTTGCGACATGTAAAATGTGTTGAATTACTCAACAGCATTTTGGATTGATATTTAAAATGCAATTCCATGGCAACGCTATGCAATGCATAACATTTCACAATCCGAAACAGAATTTATCCACCAATAAATTCTCAACATTTAAAAAGATTGAGTTATTTTTTCAGAATTTTCAAAAGCAAATCAAAGGCCGGCTCAGCCATTCCTCCGTGGTCAAAGCCATCCAGTTCATACAGGGTAGTTTGTTTGTTGCCTGAAAGGTTCATCATTCGCCACATATAGGCATTTTCTTCGTAGCGACCCAGCATTTCCAATTCACGGTCACCGGTAATCAAATAGAGTGGTGGAGCGTCGGAACGGACATGGAACTGCGGTGCAAATTCATCAACAAAAGGCTTTGTATCCGGAATGCCTCTTTCTTTTCGGATGATAAAATGGGTAATCATTTGTCCGCTAAAAGGCACCAGTTTCTGAATCGAATTGGCATCAATTCCATAAGCAGCCAGGTAATGTTTGTCGAGGCCAATCATACAGGCAAGGTAACCTCCTGCCGAATGGCCTGAAACCACAATTTTCGTTGGATCGCCACCGTATTTGCTGATGTTTTTAAAAACCCAAGCCACTGCTGCTGAAGCATCGTCAATAAATGCAGGGCTATTAACCTTTGGGCTCAACCTGTAATTCACAGCCACAACGGCCAGTTTATGATTTTTCAATCGTTCAGGAATTGATTTTTCACCTGCAGTCAATCCTCCTCCATGAAACCAAACTACCGTGGTGAAACTATCTACATTTACAGGATAATAAATATCCAGCTTGCAGCGCTCCTTCTGGTAATCATCAAGGTTGTCGCCTGAACGGTATGAAATATTGGTTTCGGTTTTATAGGTGACAGTATTGGTCTGAGCAGGAGCTATGAAAGTAGAAGCGATATGAAGAATCAGTACAAATAGAATCCGGTTCATCTGTTTGGATTAAGAGTTGCCTAAATATAAATAATTTTACTTGAAGTTCCGTTAAAACATAGTGAGCGGGTGACTTGAAGTCACCCGCTCACTAAATACATAAATTAGGATTATTACGCTGATTTTGCTTCCGAAGCACAACCTTCCTTGTATTCGGAAATAATATTTTTAACCATCTGAGGCGAAACACGGCCAAATACTTTTTCGCCAACCATAACCACGGGCGCCAACCCGCAGGCGCCTACACAGCGCAGACAGTTAAGCGAAAATTTATTGTCGGCTGTACTTTGTCCAACTTCTATGCTGAGCTGTCGCTTAAATTCGGCCAGCACTTGTTCAGCGCCACGCACGTAACATGCAGTTCCCATGCAAATAGAAATCGGGTATTCACCCAATGGAATCATGGTGAAAAACGAATAGAAAGTAACCACTCCATAAACTTTTGCTACCGAAACATCAAGCTCTTTGGCAATGACTTCCTGTACTTCGGCAGGCAGATAACCCAGTTTACTTTGAACCTGGTGCAATACATTAATCAGTTCACTTCCTTGATTCCCGAAATCGGAGCAGATTGTTTTAATCAGTCCGATTGCTTTTTCTGAAAGTTTTATTTTTGGCATATTGGTAGATTTTCGATTTATTCATTTTAAAAAAATTTGCTTCGCGTACTTTGTGAAACTGACTTTGTGCTCTTTGTGTTTAATTTTTTACCACAAAGTACACGAAGGATTTCACGAAGAAACACAAAGGATTAACTCCTGTCAAAATATTTGGTGTGCAGCAAATGATGCGACTTTTCGCTTAGAGGGGCGCCCAAAAATTCTTCGTAAAGTTTATTGATGTATGGGTTTTCGTGCGATTTCCGGATCGTTTTATTCTGGTCTTCAGAATAAATAGCCCGTTGACGCTTTTTCAGGATTTCAGCATCTCCGTGATGATACGGTTGTCCGCCACCACCAATACAACCTCCGGGGCACGACATAATTTCGATGGCATGAAACTCGCTGTTCCCGGCCTGAATATCTTCGAGCAACTTTCGAGCATTGCCCAAGCCATGAGCAATTCCGATGTGGATCGGAGTTCCGTTGAAATCAATTGTTGCTTTGCGCAAGCCATCCATTCCGCGTAATTCTTCGAAATCGACCCGTGGTAAAGGTTTTCCGGTGAAAACTTCATAAGCGGTTCGCACAGCGGCTTCAATCACTCCGCCGGTAGTTCCAAAAATAACACCGGCGCCAGTCGATTCTCCTAATGGGGCATCAAATTCTTCATTCGGTAACGATTTGAAATCGATGTTTCCCAGATTAATCAAATGGGCCAGTTCGCGTGTACTTAATGCAAAGTCGACATCGGGATTTCCATTGACCGAAAACTCCGGACGGCTGCTTTCATACTTTTTTGCAAGACAAGGCATTATTGAAACCACGACCAGGTTTTCACGCTTCACTCCAATCTTATCAGCAAAATACGTTTTGGCTATGGAACCAAACATTTGCTGGGGCGAGCGTGCTGTTGAAGGAATTTCTTTCAGTTCCGGAAAATGATGTTCGAAAAATTTGACCCAGGCCGGGCAGCAGGAAGTCAGGATGGGCAGTTTCACATTCTTGTCACCTTCCATAAAAGCAGACAAGCGGTTTAGCAATTCGGTTCCTTCTTCCAGAATGGTAAGGTCGGCAGCGAAATCGGTATCGAACACATAATCAAAGCCCAAACGGCGAAGAGCAGCAACCATTTTCCCCGTTACTAAAGTTCCGGCGGGCATTCCGAATTCCTCGCCTAAAGCAGCACGTACAGCCGGAGCAGTTTGAACGACAACCGTCTTGGTTGGATCAGAAAGAGCGCGAATCACCGCTCCTGTTTCATCAGCCTCGGTAAGGGCGCCAGTTGGACAAACAGCCACACACTGTCCACAATAGGTGCACACTGAATGGTCTAGGTTCATTTCGAATGCCGGCGCCACTACAGCCTGAAATCCGCGATTGATTGCCGAAAGAACGCCAACGGTCTGAATATCGTTGCACATGGTTTCGCAACGGCGACACATGATACATTTGTTAATTTCACGGATGATGGCCGGAGAAGTATCTTCCCGGTACATCGATTGTTCACCCTGGTAATGAATTTTCCTGATTCCAAGATGGTTTGCCATGTCCTGAAGATCACAACTACCCGACTTGGCACAAATCAGACATTCAGCCGGATGATCCGACAGAATCAGTTCAACAACCGTGCGGCGAGCATTGACTACCCTGATGGTATGCGTGCTGATTTCCATTCCTTCGCTGGCTTCAGTGCAACAGGCAGGCGCCAGATTTCTCCGGCCTTTTACTTCAACAACACAAACCCGGCATCCACCCGGTTTATTTTCGATGTTCATGTCATCGAGCTTCATGTAACAAAGCGTCGGAATATCAATTCCGATGCTTGAAGCGGCTTTTAATACGGTAGTTCCTTTGCGGACAACTACTGGTTTATGATCTATGATGAGGTTTACCATTTCCATAACTTGATTTTTTTAAGCGATTAACACTGAATCAAACTTACACTTCTCGAAACACACACCACACTTGATACACAGCGACTGGTCGATGTAATGTGTTGACCTTTTTTCGCCGGAAATGGCACCAACCGGACAATTGCGAAAACAAAGCGTACAGCCGGTACATTTGTCAGCGTCAATGGAATAGTTAACTAAAGCCTTGCATTGACCTGCCAAACATTTATGCGTAGTGACATGTGCCATATATTCATCGTGGAAATTATCAAGAGTAGAAAGCACCGGGTTCGGTGAAGTCTGTCCCAGACCGCAAAGTGAAGTGTCTTTGATGACATTGCTCAATAATCTCAACCGATTCAGGTCTTCAAGTTCGCCATTACCTTCGGTTATCTTTTCAAGGATTTCATAAAGGCGTTTGTTCCCTATCCGGCAGGGAGTGCATTTTCCGCACGATTCTTCCAGGGTAAATTCGAGGTAAAACTTGGCAATTGCGACCATACAATCCGAATCATCGAGTACAATCATTCCACCAGAACCCATCATTGATCCGGCTGCCACCAGGTTGTCGTAATCGATGGGTGTATCCAGAAATGACTTGGTTAAACAACCTCCTGAAGGGCCACCGGTTTGGACGGCTTTGAATTCATGTCCGTCCTTGATTCCTCCGCCAATATCGTAAATGATTTCACGAAGCGTAATTCCCATTGGAACTTCAATTAAACCGACGTTGTTAATTTTTCCGGCCAAAGCAAACACCTTGGTACCTTTCGATTTTTCTGTTCCGATTGAGGCGAACCATTCCGAACCTTTATTAATGATCACCGGTATATTGGCAAAAGTTTCCACATTGTTTACGTTGGTAGGTTTACCATTGTATCCTTTTTCTGCCGGGAATGGTGGTTTAACTGTTGGTTCTCCACGCAATCCTTCCATTGAATGGATGAGGGCAGTTTCTTCACCGCACACAAAAGCTCCGGCGCCATAACGAATCTCGACGTCAAAATTGAACTTTGTACCCAAAATATCTTCTCCCAGCAAGCCATATTCACGGGCCTGACGAATGGCAATTTTTAAACGTTCGATAGCTAAGGGATATTCAGCCCGAATATATACCAGCCCTTTATCAGCGCCAATACAATATCCACAGATAGCCATGGCTTCAAGTACAGAATGCGGATCGCCTTCGAGAATCGAGCGGTCCATAAACGCACCAGGGTCGCCCTCGTCGGCATTACAAACCACATATTTCTGATCGCTCACCGATTTTCGTGTCAGTTCCCATTTCAGTCCGGTTGAAAAGCCACCGCCGCCCCGGCCACGAAGCCCTGAATCTTTGATCATCCGGATCACTTCATCCGGAGTTTTTTCGCTCAGGCAGGTTCCAAGAGCAGAATAACCATTGCGCCCAATATATTCTTCAATGTTTTCAGGATTGATAAATCCGCAATTGCGGAGGGCAATTCTGATTTGTTTTTTGTAAAAATTGATTCCTTTTGAATCGCCAATCCGTTCTTTGGTTTCAGGATTCACATACAAAAGGCGCTCTACTTTTCTGCCTTTAATAATGTGTTCGTCAACAATTTCGGAAACATCTTCAGGAGCCACCTGTGTATAGAATGTATTGTCGGGGAGGATTTTGACGATTGGACCTTTTTCACAAAATCCAAAACATCCGGTCATAATTACCTGAATTTCATCAGCCAGCCCATATTCGTTGAGCTTGTTTTTGAAATTTGTATTGATCAGTTCGCTTTGCGATGCCTTGCATCCGGTGCCCCCGCACACCAAAATGTGCATATTATATTCGGACATATTTTTTATTTCAGTGAGTTAATTGTCAATTGATGAATAATTTACCGGAATAATTCCATCGACCAGTTCGTTGAGTTTGATGTGTTTTTCGATGATTTCCAACGCTTTTGTTTTGTTTACAAAACCATAAACTATCGGCTCTTTTCCAGGCAGGGTAAGTTCAATGGTTGGCTCGGCATAACAATAGCCCATACATCCGGTTTGGGTTACCAGAGCGTCAATTCCCTGATGGTCGAGTTCATCAATAAAAAAGCTCATGGTTTCTTTCGCTCCTGAAGCGATACCGCAGGTGGCCATCGAAACTTTAATCTGTACCAGACTTTCCGGAATATCACCTTTTTCCCTTAATTTAATTTTTGACTGTACTTCAGATTGTAATTTTTTCAAGTCAGCCAGTGTTTTGATTTTATTCATAATTGTATTTGTAGGAGTGTTTAAACAACAATAGTCATTATTCGTTAAAGATCAGCACTTTAAATTGTTTATTATCTAATTTTTGTCATCATTCGCTTATTTGGATTTGTTCTAAATTCTCCTGAATCATTTCCTTCACGAAACTCCGGACTTCAGGATGGCTAATTGAAACGTTTTCAAGTGTTTGACGAATTTGCCTGGTATCAAGCTCATACCTTCCTGTTCGGGTTTGATGTTTAAAGACATAATCAGATTCACTTTTTGCATCAGTGATCAGCAGAAGCAATGTTCCCACCAGATCGCCCATAATTGGTCTGTCAATATGTTTCAGCCCAAATGTGGCAGTAACTTTGGTTCCTTTACCCAGTTCTGATTCAATGGTGAATGAACCTCCGGTCATTTCCGCATTTTGTTTGAAAAGTGATAATCCAAGTCCAACATTTCGGGTAGTCCGCGAAGTATAAAACGGATCGATGGCACGTTGTACCTGCTCCTGGTTCATTCCCGTTCCATCATCGGTAATGGTAATAACCAGTTGATCTTCCTCCGGATATTCGCTAATTTCAATACCAATTAACTTTGCCTTGGCCCGAATCGAGTTCTGGACAATATCAAGAATATGTAGTGAAAGGTCTTTCATAGCAAGCCTCCCCTAACCCCTCCGAAGGAGGGGAATTGAACCCGGTATTTAATCGCATTTACTTTGAAATCAAAGATCATTTTACAACAGGGGTAATTATATAACCAACAAACATTTTCGAATCAGAACCAAGAAATGAGAAAATATTCAGATACCGCTTTTTTAAGCCCCCTCTTTTGGAGGGGGTTTGGGGGAGGCTTCAGGAATGTGAACCCTTCTTCCGTCTTCTCCCATTAATGCTTTTCTCAATTCGTTGAAAGTTGGATTTTCCATTTCAAACAGCGTAAATGTTTTTCCCAGATCGCCCGGATAATGAGCATCAGAGAATTTCACTAAAGTTATTTCAGGCTTTATGCTGTATTTCTCACGAATACCTTTTTCATCAGCCAGTTTTGAAATCTGAAGAGCATCAACTTTCAATTCAGGAGGAATAAAACCCAATTGGCTGAAGATGCTGTTTCGGGGCCGGTCGATATGTGCCAGAATAAAAATTCCGCAGAGTTCGTGTACTTTCCGTTCTACTTCTTCAATGCTCACATCCAATGATGCCCCCAGGTACCAATCAATTTCTTCATGTATATTTTCATTTTCGTCAACTACAAGCTGATAACCAAATATCTTGGTGTTGTTTGAAATAATAGTTAAATGCTGATCAAGAAATTCCTGAAAAACTGCCAGTGCATCGAAATCAGCAAATAGTGCAAGACTGTGAACTTCTTCACGGGAAGTAATTTCACAACCCGGAATGACGGTCAACCCCAATTTTTGCCCTAGTTTCCAGACCGTTTCGCACTGTTTAGTGCTATTGTGATCGGTTATTGCAATGATATCCAGTCCATGACGGATAGCTGTTAAAACAATATTCCCTGGACTCATTTCCAAATCACCACAAGGAGACAAAACCGTGTGGACATGAAGATCAGTCCTGAAGGATTTCATACTAACAGTTGATAAATTTTTCCCGCAATTTCAAATGCAGGTAAATTAGTTCCCAACAATGGAATATTTTCTTCATTGGAGTGTCCGATTGTATTTTCCTGTGGTTCAAGATTATTAACCAGAATCACAGCAGCCAAATCCTTTAACGATGAAATGGCCATCACATTTTGATGTACCTGAAGGGTAATCCACACCATACCTTCGGAAGCATTTCCCATTACATCGCTCAATAAATCGGAAACATATCCGCCGCTAATCTCACGATCGAGTCCATTCTGTCCCGAATAGACCGTTAATCCTAATTTTTCTACCAGTTCAGAAACCTTCATTTCGTTTTCCTCTTTTGTTACAATCTGCTTTAAACCGATCGGTTCCCCATTTTTTTTGAACATTGAGGAACGCTTTATGTGTTTTAATCTGACCTTCGTCAACCCACATTTGCTGCAGGAAAATGCAATCAGACATTTTAGCCTTATTATTAACCATATCTTCAGCCAGTGCCTGGCAATTGGGCGCGCCGCATGCTCCGCAATCGATACCTGGCAGAAAACATACAATTCGTTGTGCCCGATCCATTTTTTCCATAGCCCTAATCCGGTCTTTCCCAAAAATAAAGTGCGGTTTAGGTTTAATGGGTTCCAGAATAAGTTTTTGTTTCAATTCCTCTTGATCAACCCTGATAACCGTATCAGAAATATCTTTAGCAAATGGATATCGTGATGCTCTTCTTTCGAGCTTCTCAACGGTCATAAACCGGTTTCCAGTCAGGAGAATTCCTCCTGCGCAACTTTGATCGCAAGCGCGTAATTCAAGGAAATCAATGTTGTGAACCTGGTTGTTTTCCATTCGTTCGAGAAAACGGACTACATTATGGATTCCATCTATGGCCATGCTTCTCGAACCAAAATGGCTCGATTCACCGCGTGGCAGACTCCAAAGGATTCCTTCTCTTGAAAGGTTTTCGCGCTGTTCCGAATTGTCTGTTTCTTTCTTTTCCTGAATCACTTTCATCACCTCATTATACAGGTGGTTCATGTTAATGATTCCGTCAACAATTGACTCCCGCTCTCCAACCGGGCTTTTCACAGCAGCAATTTTGGCGATACAAGGCGTGGCGTAAAACAGTCCTATTTCCTCACGCTTGGCGCCTTCCAACATCATGCGTTCGATTGCAAAATGGGCGGCAAGATTGTGGGGTGCTTTCCGTAGGACCAGATTTTCGGTCAGCGATGGGTAACGACCCTGAATGAGCCGGACTATCGCCGGGCAATAAATAGAAATGACAGGTTTTGGTGTGTCTTCATTTTCAATGACCTCGTTGATCGAATCGATTAAAACCTGCATGGGCTGCTCCACCTCAAAAACATGGGTAAATCCAACTTTTTTCAGTCCTTCATAAATCTGGTTTTCACTGTATTTTTCCTGAAATTGCCCAATCATGACCGAAGGAAAAAGAATGACCCGATATTTGAATCCCCTGATTTTCGACAAATCGTCTTGCTCGACATAAAATGCTTTGGAAGGGCAAACACGGTGACATTGCCCACAATCGACACACTTTTCATGATCGATCACCGCCAAACCGTTGGTAACCCTGATGGCTTCTGACGGGCATGATTTCATACAATGCGTGCATCCGATACATTTCGTTGCATCGACATTTAAAGCATGATATTTTGGTAGTCCGCTCATGAAAAATAATTGACCATTTTTACCCTGGTTCCTTTTCCGACCTCAGTTTCGATGACTAATTCATCGGTATTCTTTTTGATGTTCGGTAGTCCCATTCCAGCGCCAAATCCCATTTCCCGAACTTTTTTGCTTGCTGTTGAGTAACCGGCCTGCATGGCCAAATCGATGTCCGGTATTCCGGGTCCTTCGTCATTCACCTGAATAGTTATTTTATTTTCATCAATTTCAACTTCAACAACTCCTTTCCAGGCGTGGGCCACCACATTTACTTCGGCTTCGTATAAAGCGATTACTATATTTTTAATGGTTTTACCATCAATTCCCAATTGTTTCAATACCTTTTTTACCTCGCTTGACGGATGCCCAGCATGAGTAAAATCGCTTCCCTGTATGTTAAAAAATAGTTTCAAAGAGCCTCCCCCCATCCCCCTCCCAAAGAGGGGGTGATAAAAATGTGTTGCTGAAAATCAATCTGCTTTCTCATTTTTTCTAATTTTCTTTTGCCTTGTTTTTATCCTCACTGCCTTTTCTCCTTTCCCTTGGTTGCTGAGCTTGTCGAAGCAGGGGAAGGGTTGGGGATGGGGCTTCCCCTCCTTCGGAGGGGTTAGGGGAGGCCTCAATAAATTGGTTTTAATCCTGCCTGAAACAACAGCCCGCTCGATTTAAAAAGAGAATATGGTGATTCAAGAATACACATGTCATACTCGTTGGCCAGGTCTATCATTTGCTGAGTGACTTTTTTGTTGCGAACAAATACAATCGCCCGGATATCGGCCATTTCAGCTGTGCGAATTGCCTGCAAGTTGACCAGTCCGGTAATTAGTACAAGGTTGTCGGTATCAAGAGTTAACACATCACTCATCAGGTCAGAACTGTAACCCATTTCAACTTCATAATCTAATTTTTCAGCTCCGCACGATATCGTTGCATCCAGAATTGCGGCGATCTCTTTTAGCTTCATTTTCGATTTTTAAATTAATTGCGACAAATTTCCGAAAAAATAACCTAAAAGTGATGAACTAATTGGCATTGCCCCTTATTTAAAATGGTTATAGGTAAGGAATTCAGACAGGCTAATTGACAAAATGAAAGTTTTAAGCTAGGTGTCTGAAAATATAAATAGTTTTGTTGATTATTCCATTTGGTTTTGTAATTTAAGTTCGAAATTCAACCATCATGATTTACGAAGAAAAACCACTTAATCAGGGATTTATTGATGACCCGGAATTGCATCAGAAGATAATTGATGCCTTGCCTATTCCTATCTTTTACCGCGATATGAAAGGGATTTACATGGCCTGTAACCTTGCCCAGGAAAAGCTGCTTGGAGTAGCAAAATCACAAATTATCGGTAAAACCGTCTTTGATATTCAACCTTTTGATATTGCCGAAATATATGCAAAGCGCGATCAGGAATTATTGGACAGTCCTGGAGATCAGAGCTATGAGGCCAAATTCAGGGATGCTTCCGGAACCTTGCACGATGTAGTGTTCACAAAGGCGGTCATCCGTGACAATCAGGGTGAAGTGATGGGCATTGTCGGTTCTATTTTTGATATTACTGAACGGAAAAAGGCCGAACGAAAACTGGAGAAGGCCCGTGAAGCAACGGTTATTGCTTCAGCCATGATGCATAAAATCAGGGCGGGAATCATTATTGTTGACAGTGAATTAAAGGTAATTGACTCGAATGAGGCGTTTGCTAAAATCTTCGGAACTGAGATTGAAGAACTCTATGAAACCATACCCGGATTACATGGTGCAGATTTGAAAGAACTGGTCCCTGATGTCATTTACAAGATGTTATCAACCGCTCTTCAATCCGGTGAAAACATGATAGAACGTGACCTGAAGATTCAGAATAAACTGATCCATGTCTCAGTGATCAGCATTTACAAACAACGCGTGGTTGGGGCTTTGCTTAGAGACATGTCTGCTCCTGCATTGGTTCGTGAAGAAATTATCAGCCGGGCTCAACGGGTAAATCGAAAAAATCTGGAAACCGTGCAGAAAATTGCCTTTCTTCTTGGCGATAATGCATCACAAACCGAAGAAATGCTGAATTCAATTATAGAATCGTATAAATACGGAGAAGAAGAATAGGAGCCTCCCACCTGCCTGCGGCCGGCAGGCAACCCCTCCAAAAGAGGGGCTTAAGAAATGGTACTCGGCGGCTATTCCATTAATGAAATTTAATTTTAACTGACAATACGCTACGAATCTCAGTCACATACCCCCTTCCCTTTCGGGGAAGGGTTGCCTGCCTGCCGCAGGCAGGGGGATGGGGCTTTAACTTTTTTTAAATGGCCGATTTTCACATTGAAGTTGATGTTCAACAACTAAACCGTTACGGACAGGTAGTTTGCGGTGATGTTTTTCATTCGAAACAAATCAGGGCCGAAGGTCGGTCCATACTTGTTCTCTCGGACGGAATAGGCCATGGGGTAAAAGCCAATGTACTGGCAACTTTAACCGCATCGATGGCTTTAAATTATACCTCTTTCCATACCAAACCTGAAGTTGCAGCCAACATTTTTATGCGTGCCCTGCCTAAAAGTGTGGATGGAAAGGAAAGCTATGCCACCTTCACCATCATCGAAATTGAAGAAGCCGGGCATGTGAGGATTATAAACTACGATAATCCACGATCGGTCATTTTCAGAAAAGGACAGATATTTAATCCAACTGAATTTCACATTCCTATCAGAGGAGAAGAAAATGCCGGTAAAATACTGCGAATCAGAGAATTTGTACCGATACTTGAAGATCGAATTATTTTCATGACCGATGGTATTGTGCAAGCAGGCTTAGGTAGCAAAAGGTTTCCCACCGGCTGGGGACTCGATAATATTGCACAGTTTGCCGAAAGTCAGATCGCACGTGAATTTGAAATCTCGGCCACCAAACTGGCCCGAAAAATTCTGAATCAGGCTTCAATGAACGATTCATTCGAAATTCGCGATGACGCCACTTGTGGCGTAGTTTATTTCAGGCAGCCACGTGAATTTATGCTGATAACAGGTCCTCCTTTCTATAAAATAAAAGACAACGATTTCGTACGAAGAATTCAGGAATTTCCCGGGAAAAAAATTATTTGCGGTGGAACAACAGCCGAAATTATTGCCCGGGAAATGGATCTCGAAATTGACATTCAGCATCGGTTTTCTGAAAAAACCTTGCCCCCTGCAGCAAAAATGGAAGGTTTTGAAATTGTGACCGAAGGAATTCTTACGCTGGGCAGAGTGGAAGAAATACTGGAATATTATACCACCGATATGCATTTAGGCGACAGCCCACCGGAAGAAGTGGTGAAATTGCTCACCCAGCACGATATGATCCACATCATTGTAGGCACCCGCATCAACTGGGCCCATCAGGATCCCGACCAGCCGGTGGAACTCGAAATCCGCAAATTTGTAGTGAAACGGATTGTTCGGCTTCTCGAAACACGTTTCTTCAAAAAGGTGACGGTAGAACTGGTATAAAAAACATGAAAAAGAAAAGCTCCTATTAGTAATAAGTTGCAAACTAAACAATACAACAATTTATTGATTTTCCATTACACCATTCAGAATTTAATTACTTTTACGTCAAACTGTAACTATTACAATAAACCTAAATCATAAAACCATATTCAATGAAAACCTTCTTTGTTCTCATTTTCGCGTTGGTAGCTTTTGGTTCTTCCATAGCTCAAAATCAAAGCATTAATTTAAATTCCCTTGGATTCCTTCCTGAATCATCGAAGAAAGCCACTATCGTAGGCGAAGCCAAATCCTTTGTTATTAAAAAAGCCTCCGATCAGGCCAAAGTATTTGAAGGTCAACTTTCAGCCCCAGTTTTCCAGAAGGATGTGAATCAAAATGTCGCCATAGCTGACTTTTCATCGTTCACAAAAAATGGAAAATATTACCTTGAAACACCAGACGGAGTGAAATCAATTGAGTTTGAGATAACACCAAAAGCGTACAATCAGGCGTTATATACCAGTATGCGGGCATTTTATCTTTGGAGGTGCGGAACCAAAGTGGAAGGCGATCATAACGGCCATCATTTTGCTCACGAAGCCTGTCATATGGAAGACGGTTATGAAGATTATCAGGGCAAACCCGGCGAACTGCGCAACGGAACCGGAGGCTGGCACGATGCCGGTGACTACGGAAAATATATTACAAACGCCGGAATTACTGTAGGAATGATGTTTATGGCCTGGGATCACTTTGGTAAAAACCTCAAGAAATTTTCACTCGATCTTCCTGAAACAGCTAAAGGTTATCCCGATTTCCTGAAGGAACTGAAATGGGAAACCGATTGGGTTTTAACCATGCAATACACTGATGGCTCCGGAAAAGTTTCACATAAACTGACGTCCAAAAATTTTGAATCTTTCTGCAAACCGGAAGACGATAAGCAAAAACGATATTTCACCGATTGGAGTACCGATGCCATTGCCAATTTTGTAGGTATGATGGCGCAAGCTGCACGTTATTTTGAACCATACGACAAAGCATATGCTCAAAAATGTCTGGATGCTGCAAAGCTGAGCTATAAATTTCTGAAAGAGAATCCTGCCGACAAAGGATTTGTGCAGGGAGAATTTAAAACGGGCGGATACCAGTCGGGAGATAAAGATGACCGTCTTTGGGCTGCTGTGGAAATGTGGGAAACAACCAGCAATCCTGAATTCCTGAAAGATTTTGAAACTCAGGCAGAAGCAATGAATTTTAAAATTGACGAAGACTGGGATTGGGGTGATATTTCGAATCTGGGAATGTTTCAATATGCACTTTCAAAAAAACAGGGCAAAAATCCTGAAGTGCTGAAAACCATCCAAAAGAATATTGTTGAGGTTGCCAATAAAATAACGCAAAATGCGGCAGCCGATGTTTATGCCCGTCCGCTCATTCGCTACTATTGGGGCTGTAATGGGACCATTGCCCGTCAGGTATTGAACCTTCAGGTTGCCAATCTGATTTCTCCGGACAAAAAATATGTCCAGACTTCGGAGGATGCCATTGCCCATATTTTTGGCCGTAATTTCTACAACCGTTCGTATGTTACAGGTTTGGGAATCAATCCGGCCATGAATCCCCACGACCGCCGTTCAGGCTCTGATAAAGAAGTTCAGCCCTGGCCGGGATATATCGTAGGCGGAGGTCATTCAGCAACCGGATGGTATGATAAAGAAGAAGACTACCGAACCAACGAAATTGCCATCAACTGGCAGGGAGCGCTAGTATATGCTTTGGCTGGTTTTGTCGGAAAATAATAGCCTCCCGCTGCCTTCGGCAGACAGGCAAACCCCCTATACGGGATGGGAAGGAAAGTCACACCAAATTATTGAAGCAATTGGCACTTTCATAAAGTTAAATGACAAACAAGAAATTACAAATGAAAAATAAGAAAGCCATCAACTACCGCTTTCTTAAGCCCCCTCTTGTGGAGGGGGTTTGGGGGAGGCTTCTAGTTCTTTTAATGCTTTTTTCCATCCCGTCAACAGCTTCCGAATCCTACAAAAACTTCAAGGTAGCAGTTTATTCACGAGCTTACGAAACTGCTAAAATGGGCGATTTAAGCTATATCGAACCCATTTGGGAGGAAGTTTCGCGACAGGTACATGTGGATAAAATTTACCTCGAAACTCATCGCGATTTGTTGATTGTTGACGAAGCCACCCTGCTGAAAGCTAAAAAATTCTTTGAAAGTCGCGGCATTCAGACTGCCGGTGGGATTACGCTGACAGTGAATGAGAGCAATAATTTTGAAACGTTTTGCTATTCCAACCCTGAGCACCGAAAAAAGGTGAAGGAAATTGTGGAGTTCACAGCCAAACATTTTGATGAGCTGATTCTTGATGATTTCTTTTTTACCAGTTGCAAATGCGATTTGTGTATAAAGGCAAAAGGTACCAAAAGCTGGACCGATTACCGTCTTGGATTGATGACACAGGCTGCCCGTGAACTGGTTATTGATGCGGCAAAAAAGGTAAATCCCAACATCAAAGTAGTCATCAAATATCCCAATTGGTACGACCATTTTCAGGGTTGCGGTTTTAATCTGGAAACCGAACCCAAACTATTTGATGGCCTGTACACGGGTACCGAAACACGCGATCCGTCAGGTAATCAGCATTTACAGCCCTATTTGGGTTATCTGATCTTCCGGTATTTCGACAACCTGAAACCCGGCAAAAACGGCGGCGGCTGGGTTGATACAGGCGGAGCGACTTTTATGGACAGGTATGCGGAGCAATTGTGGTTGACTATGTTTGCCAAAGCTCCTGAAATTACCTTGTTTGACATCCGACAATTGCAGCGACCGCTTCAGAAAACTGACCGTGCAGCCTGGCAAAACCTCGAAAGTTGCAGTTTTAGCTATGACGAAATGATGAAACCGATTCCAGATAAAAATGGGAAAATGGTACTTCCAACTACCATTGCACGTGCTGCCGGATATACCTTCGAAACTATTGATCGGTTTATCGGGAAGCTTGGAAAACCAATAGGTGTAAAAACCTATAAGCCATTTCATTCCACCGGTGAAGATTTTCTTCCAAACTATATGGGAATGATCGGTGTACCCATGGACATTGTTTCAGAATTTCCGGAGAACGAACCGATTGTTTTTCTAACGGAACAAGCTAAATTCGACACAGAAATAGTGACTAAAATAAAGAAGCAGTTGCAGTCAGGCAAAGATATTATGGTGACATCCGGCTTTCTGAAAGCTATGCAGGATAAAGGATTGGGTGATATTGTTGAACTCCGGATAACCGATAAGAAAGCTTCAGTACAGGAATTCGTTGTTGGATGGGGACCTTGGGTGATTTCTGATCGTAAAATGCTTATTCCGCAAATAAATTACCTGACCAACGATTCATGGGAAATTGTTTCAGCGTTTGATAGTACAAATGGATGGCCCATTATTCACCGGGCTGACTATTCCAAAGGAAAACTTTATGTTCTTACCATTCCTGATAATGTGATTGATCTGTATCATTATCCGGTTGAAGTGCTTTCCAGAATCAAGGAAATACTGGCACCTCAACTACCGGTGTTACTTGAAGCGCCCGGCTATACCAGCCTGTTTGTTTATCACAACAATACGATAATAGTGGAGTCATTTACCAATGAGAAACAGCAGGTGAAGCTTAGATTGGCAGAAGGCTTTATTCAAGCCAAAGACCTGATCTCAGGGAAGGAAATTTCAGGTGAAAAGAAGGACTATTTTCAAGGACGACGTCAACCACCAATTAGCAAAATGGTTTTGAATTTGGAATTGAAGCCGCATTCTTATGTGGTTTTGCAACTTGAAAAATAAACAGGAGAAATATGAAAATTTGACTAGACCGATTTTAAACGAATAAAATAACTACCTAAAACACTAACAATGATACATGAAGAAAGAATTCAAAAACTACCTGCCTGGATAAAAAGAATCCTGAATTTTTTGAAGAAAATGAGAGTGCCGGGGAAGATGGTTTATATCGTTGTTTCCATACTGGCAACCATTTGGTTCCTGATTCGCGTTATTCCAAAACCATCTCGGGCAACATACCCTTGTATGCAGGTGACAGCCCCGATCATGTCGGGTTTTGTAATCTGGATACTGTCGTTGACCGCTGCAGCTTTTGCCTTCAAAAATGCAAAAAATAAAATTTTGGAGGCCAGATACATCGCAGCAGGTCTGTTTCTGATTTTTGGGATTGGTGCAACATCAGTTTTTATGGCCAGATCTTCAAAAGAGACAAAAGCAGAAAATCTGGATATCTGGTATAAACCAAACATCCCTCTTGGCGAAGCAAAAGGAATGTTTCCAGGCAGGGTGATCTGGGGTCACAACACCCAGATTGCTTCATGGGATATGAAAACCGGGTTCTGGTGGGAAGACCGATTCAATAACCAGATAGAAACTGATAAACTTCTTTCACAAACTTTGCTCAGTCTGACCAATACGAAGAGCGAAAAAAAATCGTGGGAGGCATTGTTCCGCTTTTTCAACAAAACCAAACGGAATGTAGATGCCGGATATCAGTCAGGACAAAAAGTGGCTATTAAAATCAACCTGAACAACACCTATTCGCAGGAAAGCAACAATGAGATCAATGCCAATCCAACGTTGATTCTTTCATTGCTGAAAAGTTTGGTAACTGATGCAGGAGTTCCACAGGAAAATATAACGGTGGCCGATCCCAGCAGGTTTATGACCAACAATGTGTTTGACAAATTGCATTCGGTTTACCCAAATGTTCACTATGTCGATCATAATGGAGGTAATGGTCGCGAAAAAGCAGCTTTTATTAATAACGGCTTTCAGTATTCATTCGATTTTGAAGGTCAGACCAGAGCGCTTGCCGCATGCATGGTTGAAGCGGATTACATCATTGATATGGCGCTGATGAAAGGTCATGTAAGCCAGGGGGTGACACTATGCGCAAAGAACTTTTTTGGCTGTACCAGCATTGAAGACGATTGGCACAAAAATTCACACTGTCCTGGTTTTAGCCAGAACAGGGAAGGGAAGCGCACTTATTCTGTTTATCCTGATTTCATGGGACATAAAGATTTGGGTGGAAAAACCATGTTATTCCTGATTGACGGTATCTACGGAAATAAATTTGTAGATAAAGTCCCCGCCTTTAAATGGAAGCTTAGTCCATTTAACGACAATTGGCCAGGTAGCTTGTTCGCTTCGCAGGACGGTGTTGCTATCGACGCTGTTGTGCTGGATTTTATACTGAAGGAATGGCCCGACGCACCGGATATGAAATACAGTGACTTCTATCTGGAAGAAATGGCTTTGGCCGACAATCCGCCGTCAGGTGTTATTTACGACCCGGAGCGTGACGGAACAAGACTCAACAGCTTGGGTGTGACTGAACACTGGAATAATCCGATTGACAAAAAATACAGCCGCAACCTTGGTAAAGATACTGGTATTGAGTTGCTTTATTCGAAAGTGAAAAACTAAAATAAGACCGAATTATTCATTATAATCCTAAAATTATAAATTGTGGAAAAACTCTCTGTTAAAGAAAAAATCGGGTATGCACTAGGCGATGGAGCAGCGAATATTGCCTGGCGCGGTGTCGCTACTTTTTTGTTTATTTTTTATACCGATGTATTTGGACTAAATCCGGCTGTAGTTGGGGTTCTTTTTCTAATTGCCCGATTCGGTGATGGAATTATTGATATTCTGATGGGTATCGTTTGCGACCGGACCAATTCCAAATACGGTAAATTTCGCCCGTGGATATTGTGGACAGCCGTTCCTTTGGGAATCACCTTATCGTTGCTATTTACAACACCAAACCTGGGACCGACCGGAAAAGTAGTTTATGCTTATGCGACTTATCTGTTGTTTTTTCTGATTTATACGGCGAATAACATCCCCTATGGCGCATTAATGGCTGTAATGACCCCCGACGACAAAGAGCGCACAAGTCTTGGTTCATATCGTATGGTTGGTGCTTTTACTGGTGGAATGGTGGTTCAGGGAGCTTTATTGTTTTTGGTTGCACATTTTGGAAATATCGACCCAACTATAAATGTACAGAAACTGGACGCAAAAAAATATGAAGTTACAGTTTCCACACACGAAGACATAAAAAATGTAAACATCAAAACCAAAGACGGAATTGCCCTATTTACCTGGGCCATTGCTGAAAAAGATAGCGCCAATGTTCCTACCCAAGGCAAAAGTTTCTCAATGGTAGCCGATAAAGATTATTTATTTATCGTATCCGGAGAAGAAAACCTTGAAGCCAAAAACATAAGCATCATCGACCAAAAGAGAGGTTACAGTTCTGCCATTTATATCATGTCGGTTTTCTTATCACTTTTCCTGATGGTAACTTTCGCTACAACCAAGGAACGTGTTTTGCCACCCAAAGATCAGGAAACAAATCTGGTAAAAGACTTGAAAGACTTAATCAGGAACAAGCCCTGGATTATTCTACTCTTCATCGGAATACTTTTCAATGTTTACAACTCAATCAAACAGGGTATTGTAGTTATCTACTTTAGTCATTATTTGCACAATCAATTCCTGGCCGCATCTTTTATGATTGGATTAATGCTGGCTTCCATCGCAGGCGCTATGATAACATCTCCTTTGGGCAAAAAATATGGAAAACGCAATCTGTTTATCGGCGCCTTGATTTTCTCTGGTGGAGTAAATGCATTACTTGCTTTATGCGGTCCCGGAGATACTATTGGCATTTTCACCATCGGTATCATTTCCGAGTTTGGAGCCGCAGTATTTCCTACCTTATTCTTTGCAATGCTTGGAGATGCTGCCGATTATTCCGAATTTAAGAATGGACGAAGAGCCACAGGATTGGTATACTCAGCCGGTTCTTTTGCAACTAAATTTGGTGGAGGTATTGCCGGTGTAATTATTGGATTTGTGCTGGCTGCATTCCATTACAACGGACAAGATGAAGTTTCTATTCAGGGAGCGGTTCCCGGGATCATTATGCTGATGAGCTGGATTCCTACAATCGTTGCAGTAATTACTGCTGCGGTCATGGCACTTTATCCGCTAGATCAAAATAAAATGGATGAAATCACCATTGAACTGAACAACAGAAGGGCAAGAGAACTCGCATAAATTTATTTTCAAGAATCATTAGTAACCGAGAAGAAACAAAGTTTATCCGCTACGCGGAATTAGGATATTCTCTTATTGCTGTACTACAACACTTTATCCCTGCCTGCGGCTGGCAGGCGCTACGCGGAAAGTTCTCCATAGAGCTTGTCCCGATGAAAATCGGGAAGATTAAGTAGTCGAACGTGAAAAACCCCTGATTTTTCAGGATGCAAATTTTCGGTTCCAACCCGGACCAAATATAACCCAGATCAACCGGGCAAAAATTTCCAGTGCTCCAGCTTTTATACGCTGGAGCATTTT
>Ga0209417_1000529_pt1 | contig 88079 bp, 96 predicted proteins | sample RifGroF2_FD_184002 | JGI IMG/M metagenome (GOLD analysis project Ga0209417, IMG submission 184002) | Groundwater microbial communities from Rifle, Colorado, USA - Groundwater F2 (SPAdes) (version 2) | ecosystem: Environmental > Aquatic > Deep subsurface > Groundwater | place: Rifle, Colorado... | reverse complement strand
ATCTACACCAGAAAGTTTTACATGAAGATTAAAAAGAGAAACAGTAGCAGTACCACCATCATCGTTTATCACTCTTTTAATCACATGCAGAGTAGCCGGAGTGGGTGAAATTGCACATACCGCCGGAGTAATAGTATTGGTATCTAAGATGACTGCAGCATTTCGTGCTAACACTCTACCGTCTACACTAGCACCGGTCGTGAGTGTAACAGATGTAAAAGCTAAGATGTTTCCCCTAAAGGTGGAATTTGCTCCAAGAGTTACAGAGCTACCGACTTGCCAAAAAACGTGGCAAGACTGGGCCCCGTTTATAAGATTTATTTTACTTGAACTAGCTGTAATAAGAGTAGTGGCGGTCTTGAAAATAAAGACAGCATCGGGATCGTCTTGAGCATCTAGTGTTAAAGTCCCTGTCATCTCAAACGTACCCGAAGCGGAATTATAAGTACCAGCAGTTTTTGTTGTCCCACCAAGCTCTGTCGCTACTGTGGTAACAGGTGTCTGACCGGCAGCATCATTGTATGCTGTAGTCAAATCGTTTTGGGCCTGTAATGCTACCGCGTCAGTCAAGTGTTCCTCCCCATTGATCGTTCCAGGTGGGAAACCTGTAACTGCAGTACCTGGACTCAGACCTAAATCCCCATTAATCACACTTGGACCGGTGTTAGTAATCGTTGAACCTGCCAAAATCGCAAAATTATCGGCCGTACCAAGATCTACTGTCGTTGCAGCTTTAATTAGCCCAACCATACCTAGAGTAGAAACAACAATAAATAAAACTCCTAATAAAATCTTACTTGAAATTTTCATATATTCTCCTTCGGAGTTGTTTTCTATCATGAAAAACTTTATAACTTTTATTCCTTTTATTTAACACATTCAAGCTATATCAATTTTAATAACACAAAATTTGGAATTGGTTAATCACGAGTTAACAATCTACCAATAAAAAGCACTAATAATGAACCAGCTACTGCTACTACAAAAGACATTACATTAAATCCGGTAACTCCAACTCCAAAAATCATTTGTCCCAAATAACCACCCACGACAGCTCCTACAATTCCCAAAACGATTGATCCAATTATTCCCCCTTTTGAACTGGGGGAAATAAAATTAGCAATTCCTCCGGCAATTAAACCAAAAATAATCCAATAAATAACCGACATATTATTACCTCTTTTCTTTTATACTGTACCCTTAACCTAAAATATTAGATAAACTAATTCGTTTGCTGTTCTTCACCTGCTTCTTCTTCACCAGGCTGTTGTTTACCTGAAAGCACTCGTAACAATTTCACAATTCCCCAAGCCAAAATAGCATACACAATAATTCCTACTAATGTTGACGGCTCAAGAGCTGAAGTTGTTTCTGCTCCTTGGGAAAAAATTGTACGAAAGATTCCATCAAAAGGTAAAAGGAAGATTCCGGTAATACCATAGATAAAATCCACAAAAGTGCTTCCGGTACTCGCTCCCGTAAACTTAAGAACAAGACGGAAAAGCAAAAGTACTTCCAGTAATCCAAAGAAGAAATAGATTAGATATCCAGTCGTCTGTAAACTGGTTGCTTTCTTCGTAACTGGAGTATCTACAACACTCGTTGATTCTCTTTTTGCTGTCGTATTCATAACTGGATTAAGCTCATTACCCTGAGAAGTGGTAGTCTTTTTTATAATTTCGGTCATATTTCACCTTCTTTTATGTTTATTAATAGCGATTTTGCAGTATTTACTACTTTTTTAATTTTTCCTTGCCTTCAGCAATTTTTTCTTCGACTTCATTCTTTTTATCATTTGCTTGCTCTTTTATGTCTTCAATATAATCCTTTGCATGATCTTGTACGTTTGTAAACGCTTTCTTGACCTTCTTTTGATTCTTCTCATTACTCATAGCTATTGATGCTCCAACAGCCATTCCTCCAACAATAGCGCCAGCAACTCCAGCTACAATAGGATTAACTGTCTTTTCATTCTTTGTTTCTTTTTTCTGATGTAAGTTCTTCATATTTTTTCACCGCCTCATGATTTATTAAAATTATTAATTCATAACATTCTTTAATTTATTTTCACCGATCAACAGCTTCTCTAATAAACGGTTTTTTTATTTTTGTTTCATCCGGTAAATATCTGATCAAAGCTTTTTCTACTAAGCTAGTTAAGGTAATATCTTCAAGTATCGCTTGAGCTTTTGCATGTTTCGCAATTTCATGATTAAGGAAAAGAGTTGTTCGTTGTTTATTGTTAGTTGTCATAATACATATACTACAACTGATTGTATTATGTGTCAAGCATCAATACATAAATAAGACTGGCAACCCTTCTAAAAACCTAATAGTAAAGGAAGAATAGGAAGAGATCTGTAATCTAAAATACACAATTATTTGATTAATTTTTAGGATGAAAGTATTTATGACTTATATATTGACCTGTCTTAAAAATACCCAAACTCAAGACAGTGGAAGTGAATAAAACGATCAAGAATAATAATGGAGCCAGATAATATGGCAAACCGGAAACGGTGCGATCGTTAATTTCTTGTAAAAAATAAATGATAAAGTAGTGAGTTAAAAATATATGAAAACTTACCAAGCTTATCGAAACAATAAAAGATCTTTCTTTAACAAATTTTGACAGACGAATAAAAAACGGAATCAGTAACATTGCGTATAATAACCAAATTATCGATCCATACGGAGTGTAGTCCCCAAGGTGATTGAAATACATAAAATTATAGATGAAGAAAATCCCAAGCAACAATCCGAAAAGCAGATTTTTCTTCGATTCTATCCCCTCTTGCACCTCCTTTTTTTGATACCAGATACCAAATGTAAAAAAAGCAGTCCAGGTAAAAGGATTTCTGTAGAAAACTAAGTCATTTAATCGAAAATGGAAAATATTTTTGTCATACCATCCATAGGTATGGTAAATAAGCTCATCAACTGATAACCAAATCAATGATAATATTAAAGTAGAAAGAAACAGATATAATGTGTTTTTTTGAAAAGTCTTAAATCTTAAAAGAATAAACCCAACAATAACAATAGACACAAAAACAAATATAAAATAATGCCCAAATTCCCGACCCAGAAGTAAACCGGAAAAGTCAAACTTAAAACTCGTTTCAAAGGCACTTTCCTTCCACCATAGATATATAGTTGAAGGAATAAAATATATTAAGTAAATACTTACTATCTTCCATAATTTACGAAATAGATATTTCCAATTCCCGTCAATACGATACAAAGCTCCTGATATAAATAAAAATAATGGAACTGCAAACTTTAGAAATGTATTTAAATAATCAGATATGGAGTTCTCAAAAGGTGTAGAGTCGAATTTTGTTAGTATATGGTTTGCAACAACAATAACGATAGCAACAGTTCTTAAAAAATCATATTTAAATATTCTTTGGACTGTTTTCATAAAAATATTTTATCATGTTAGAAAGGTTTGAACTACAGTCGGAAAAAGTATAAAGGTTATATATAAAAAGACTAACTGGGGGACTAGGACTCGAACCTAGAATAGATGATTCAGAGTCATCTGTGATACCATTTCACTATCCCCCAACGATATTTATTATTCTAACCTGTTTTTAAGATATGCCCTACTTAATTCTTTTTTCAGATGTGATACCATTTCACCCGCCTCGACCCGCGGATGCTTGTCAACGCGAGGCAAGCCATCTTCCAACAAATTGATTTGAGCCGTTATTATATGAAAAAGCTGATCTAAAAACAACAAATTCTATTTTTACTTAATTTCAATTAACTGTCCCAAAACCTCAACCTTATCCCCACTTTTTAGCTTGGCCCGCTTTCGCAGCTCTATATTTCCATTCAACAGCACCTTTTTATCCACAACCATTTGCTGTGCTTGTCCTCCGGAAGAAGCCAGATTACAAACTTTAAGTAACTGTATTAGCTCAATATAATTCGATCCTTTGCGTAGTCGAAATTCCATAGTAGTTTATTTTTTCGATAATACTAAATAAAAGCTATTTCGGGATAAAATTTGATAACTTACTAAGGCATTAATTTTCAGATAACTTATTGATTCTACCCATTCTCCATAAAATATTTCTACCGGTATTTTAGTATTATAAAACGTGATTCTTAGATTTTTATCATCCAGACTTTCAACCTTTACCTCCAGACTGGGAGAAATTGAAGTGATTGAATTCTGAAGTAATTTATTTGTCTTTTGACTAAATAGAAATCCACTAAAAATTCTTTGGCTAATCAAGTTAATCATCGTTGCAAAGACCTTTGAACTGATATGAATTTGGGCTAGTAATTTTCCAGCTTCAACGAGATTTTTTTTGCTGTCATCACCAAAGACAACAATGGATAAAGATTTAAAAAATTTGATTACCTCTTCCTCATTATAAATTTTCGCTCCCAAATAATTCGCGTTTCCATTAACCTCTGCAAATTTTTTTAATCCTCCATCACCCAATCGATCTTTAACGATTTTCAGAAGATCAACAAGAACATAACCTTTACAATCTGTGGGCATAATAATTTAATTATTCAAAAAATTAATAGCATCATCTACCCTCTTAAAACTTTCCTCTTTACCCAAAACATTCATCACTTCGAATAGCGGCGGAGTCGCTTTACGCGCGGTAATTGCTGACCGCATACACATAAAAAGATCTTTATGCTTAAAGGAAAAATCATCCGCACATTTACGGATTGTTGCTTCCCAAGTTTCTTGCGTCCAAGATTCTAGTTTTTCAAGTCTATTTTTAACTTCACCTAAAATCCTAGCGATATCTTGTGCTTCATGTTTCTGAAGGAGATCTTCACGATCATAGGTTAACTTATCTACGTAATAAAAGGAAAGCAACTCCGGAATCTCAGAGATAATCTTGAGTCTTTCATGTGTTAAAGCTAAAGCTTTTTGGAAAAAATCGGGATCTTTTTCGATCCAAGATAAAACTTTTTTCGCCTCTTCCTGTTTCTCTTTGCCAACAACCGAAACCCAAGTTGCCCAATCTTTAATATCAATTAAAAGATCTTCCAGAGACTTTTTCCGAATCCACATCCCATTCAACCATTGAAGTTTAACGATATCAAAAATCGGGCCGGTAATATTCATCTGCTCCCATTCAAAAGATTCCATCATCTCTTCTTTTGTAAAAATCTCATTGTTTGTAATTGGATGTTTCCAAACAAGTAGTGCGAGAAAATTAAGGAGTGCTTCTTTGATATAGCCTTGTTCGCGATAATACCACAGAGAAGTATTTCCTTTGCGTTTGGATAATTTTGATCGATCGGGATTTCGCAAGGTCGGAGTATGAATCATTAGCGGCATCTGCCAACCAAAATATTCATAGAGTAGCACATGTTTAGGCGCTGAAGAAAGCCATTCTTCTCCACGTTTCATATGCGTAATTTCCATAAGATGATCGTCAACAACTACGGCAAGATGGTAGGTAGGATAACCATCTGATTTTAATATAACCTGATCATCCACAATGTTTGAATCAAATTTCACTTCCCCACGCAAAAGATCATGCACAATAATTTCTTTGTTATCCGGAATCTTCATCCGAATCACCGCTTTTTCACCGGAAGCTAATCTCCGATCCACTTCTTCTTGAGTTAAATTACGACAATTTCGATCATACATCGGCGGTTTCTTTTGCGCTTGCTGATCTTGACGCATTTTTTCCAATCGCTCTGATGAACAAAAACAGTAATATGCTTTTCCCTCGGCAACTAATTGTTTGGCATATTTTTTATAAGTATTTAATCTTTCCGATTGTCGGTAAGGACCATATTCCCCCCCCACTTTGGGACTTTCATCAGGATTTAAATTCAACCATTCCAAAGCTTCAAAAATCACATCTTCAGACTCATCGACAAATCTTTTACGATCGGTGTCTTCAATTCGTAAGATAAATGTCCCTTCGTATCGATGCGCAAAAACAAAATCCAGTAACGCTTGAAAGGCAGTCCCGACATGAGGATCTCCGGTTGGAGAGGGAGCAACCCGAGTTCGAACTTTTCCGATTAATTTTGAATCACGATTATCTTTCATATATTCACCTTACTACTTTTAGAGGATTATATCATTTCCCTAGAGACGGCAAAAGAACAAACAATTGTTTCTGTTTTGATATTTCCACTGAATCTTTACCCATTTGTTCTCGATAACTAGTACCTAACACTTGATACTTGATACCTAACACTTATCACTGTTATACTTACAATTGATAATAATTTAAAACTAGAATCGTGGCTACTCTAACTCAAACAGCAAAACAGGTTAAAATAATGATCAATGTCGTACTTGCCTGTACGATAATTTTTATCGGATACAGAATTGTTGTGAAGATATTTCAAGGATTACAAACATTCACTCCCACACCAATAGTTCCTGACAACCTTTTGGGGAAAATATCATTTCCAACCTTCTCTACAGTAGACATTGACAGTAAAGTTACTTATACTTTAGACCTTATTGACTCTGATCTTCCAACCTCACCCAAGATAATGCCGGTATATACCAAAATACCATACACCGTAGGATTACTTTCTCCAGAAAGAGCGAAAGAGATTGCGAAAAATTATAATTATGATCCTGAACAATACAATGAAATCACCAGTACCAAATATCAATGGACTGATTTGAACCTTCCTCGGAATATCACAATTGACTTAACCACCCGTAACTTTGAGATCAATTATGACTACAAAAAAGACCCCAGTGTTTTTACCCAAACGACTTTTCGCTCGCAACAAAACGCTTCAACAAAAGCGATCCAAATTTTGAATAGAGGAAAAAGTCTTCCCGATGATATCAATTCTGGGAAACAGATCACGACACTAATGACCTGGAAAAATGAACAGTTTACTGAAGCCACTGATTATGACACTAAAAACTCCGCTAAAATATATTTTCAAAGACAAGACATCACGATCATTGATGAAAATGAAAAGGAAAATGTTTATCCGGCCGTTGGGGATACTCCGGATAAAGGACCAATATATATGGAGATAAGTAGTAGTCCAGAACAAAACAAAGATATCTTGAAATTAACTTTTAATTACTATTCTGTTGATACCACAAAATCAGGAACGTATTACATAAAAAGTGCTAGTGAAGCCTGGCAAGAGATACAACTAGGGAAAGGAAACGTCGTATTTTTTGATGCGCCTACGGGCAAAACATATTCAGAGATTGCCATTAAAAGAGTCTATCTTGCTTATTTTGACCAAACAGTAAAACAGGACTATCTACAACCCATCTGGGTTTTTGTAGGAGAAGCAAAATTGAATGATAAAAGTCGAGCCATCTATATCTCTTATTTAACGGCTGTAACCGATGATTGGATTGAAAAAAACGAAGCTGTTGATGAGGTCTCAAATTAGCTCAAAACGCAGTTCTTCTTTTCCGGCCTCACGGACTTTCCCATTGAAAGAATCAATTTCCCTAATCCAAACTATTTTCTTTCCGTATTGAGCTTCATAGATTACACCCACTTTGTCTGTACCTTCGATGATTCCAAAACCGATAACTTTATATCGCTCTCCTTTTTTGTAATGACGATAGATTCCTCCAATCTGGATTTTTTCTTTAGCGTTGTCTATGATTTTTTGCAATAGCTTTTCATCTAAATGAGACATATATTAATAATTACTTTGAATCCAATTAATTATCGCTTCACCGTCAGTAAAACGATCCTGACTACCCAAAATTGTAATCATAAAATCCCTATCTCCTTTTTTATAAGCAAGAATTAGACACTGACCGGCGCTTTCCGTATATCCAGTTTTGACTCCATAAACACTTGGATTTTCAAAAAGCAGATCATTAGAACTTTTTAGAGAATACCATCTTTTTAGATCAATCGAAACTAGAGTGATCTCTTTTGTATTTACAATCTCTGCCAATTTTTCATTACGCAACAAAACTTCAGCCAAAAAAGTAAGATCATAAGCAGAAGAGTAATGATTATCTGCAGGTAATCCACTGACATTAACGTAGTTTGTATCATGTAATCCCAAAAACTCGAGCTTTTTTTGAATCGATTCAACAGCTTTTTCTTGACTAGAAAAACAAGCTCGGGATAACATCTCCGCCGCATCGTTACCAGAAGCTACAAGCATTCCATACAGAAGATCTTCGTAGGTAACTTTTTCGCCGTTTTCTAAACCCATCAAAGAACCATCTTTCAAAACATTATTAACAATAATTTCCTTACTTAAATCACAGTTTTCGATCGTCACTATCGCCGTTGCCATTTTCGTTAGAGAAGCCGGACTCCTTTGCACGTGTTCATTCTCTTTGAAAATAATCTCTCCGCTATTTCTTTCTCGAATAAAGATCGCTTCGGCCGTATGATTGGGAAAAGCAATTCCTTTGGAATTTAGGATTGGAAGTGGATTGACTTGAGTCGTTAATTCCAAAACTTCTTCTTTCGCAAAAATGATTTTTTGTGATGAAAGGGTTGAAGGGGAAAAAACACTCTCTCCGGAAACAACAAAAAGAAATGCGAGAAATATCAATGAAAACCAATATATTGGCTTGAATCGAATTTTTCGCCACAACCGATAAAGATCCCGTTTCAACTTTACTGATTTCATTTGCTGTCTTTCTTTTCACTAGTAAATTCAAAAATATCCGGGTTAACTGCTTTTTTCAGATCTTTATATTTTATCTCTACGGATCTTGTATGCATTCCCGCATTAAAAGAAACCTTATCCTGTTTTTCCAGCGAAACATCAAAAAAAGTCGGAATATCAAACAGATTTCCAAAAGGAGGAACTGCTCCGACCTCTACACCCGAGATATTTTTTACTTCATCAGCTGTCGCCATCCGTAAATCTTTAATTCCCTTTTCTTTTTTAATTTTTTTAAAATCAACCTTTTTAACTGCTGACATCACCGTCATTACCGGTTTTTTGTCCGCGATTAAAATAAGAGCTTTAGCGCCTTGTTCCATTTTGGTTCCTCTGACTTTGGCTGCTTCTTCCGAAGTATAAACTGCTTCATGATTAAAAAGCTGATAATTAATTTCCTTTTCGTTTAAGATCTCAATAATCTCTTCAAATAAATTCTTTTCTTTTTTATTTCCTTTTTGCAAACCTGATAATCGGAGATCAACTCTTTCCATATCTCTAGGGAATAAAGAAGCTTCCCGAATATTAGTTAACCCTAGAATATTCATGGTTATTCTTTCTGCTCCAAATGCAAATCCTCCCAAAGGAGGCATTCCATATCGAAAGGCTTGCAAATAAAGTTCAATGTTTTCAGTATGAATCCCCCATTTTTCAGCATGCTCTAACAATGTCTTATAATCATGAATACGACGCCCACCGGTTAACCATTCCATTCCCCGACCCAAAAGATCAAAACCCTGATTATATTCAGGATTATCATCGTCAGGATAGGTGTAAAAAGGACGATATTTAGTAGGATAATGGGTGATAAAAACAAGATCTGATCTATGTACTTCTTTTGCCCATTTACAGATCTCTCTTTCATCATCAGGAGAAGGATCTTTCTCTTTCCGACAATCTCTTCCGGTTCGCTCAAAAATAATCTGTTGCGCTTCACGTAGTTTTAAAAATGGAATCTCTTTAGAAACAGATGGAATGGTGACTCCAAAAAGATCCAGCTCTTTCTGACATTTTGTTTGTACCTCTTTGAGAATATAGGTAATCACATATTCTGCCATTTTCCGAACCTCTTCCCAAGATTCAATAAATCCAAATTCTGCATCCAAGCTCACAACTTCGGTAAGATGCCGAGTTGTCATACTTGGTTCAGCCCGAAAAACTTTGTTAACAGAAAAAACACGTTCAAATATACTCACCAGAAGCGATTTGTAAAGTTGCGGACTTTGAGCTAAATAGGCTTTGTATTTAAAATACTTGACCTCAAAGATCTCCGCGCCACCCTCTGGAGCGGAGGAAATCATTGAAGGAGCTTGAAACTCCACAAAGCTCTTTTCTTGTAGTGATTTGCGAAAACTATCAATAATCACTTCTTGTACTTTGAAAATTGCTTTAATTTTTGGGTGTCGCAAAGCCAAAGAACGATAGTCAAGCAGAGTATTTAGGCTAACATCTAAATCATTTTTCGAAAGGTCAAAAGGAAGCGGTTCGGCTATTGAAATGATCTTTAAACTCTCTACCTCCATCTCCACTTTTCCCGTTAGAATTTTATCATTAACCATTTTGACGTCGCGTTCTTTGATCTTACCGCTAACTTCAATAACATACTCTGGTTTTAGTTTTTTCGCTTCAGCAAAAGCAGCTACAGAAATATCTTTATGAAAAACTAATTGTAGTAAACCGCTTCTGTCTCTGATATCCGCAAAAATTAATTTTCCATGTAATCGCAAAGAATCAATCCATCCTTTGACTAATATTTTTTGACCTACTTTATTTACTAATTCATGAGTTAGTAATCTAACCATATATGTACTCCTTTAATTAACTTTAAATCTTATTACTTCGTTTTTGTTAAGATAGTTTGGCCATAAATTCCCTAAAGTTCATCAAAAGCCAACAAAAAAACCGCGAACTTACGCATAAGGGCGAAGTTTCGCGGTACCACCTTAATCGATATTCAATTTCGGTTATAAATCTTTAAGTTAACCGATAACTAATTATCATCTTATTCAAGCGATCACGGGCTCTATCCGTCAGGTTCTACTATCTTTAATTTATTAGTTAAAGAATTCTTCCTGCCACCATTAAAGAGTGTCAGCTCTTTTTCTCTACCATAATCGGTAGAATGTGTTTATTAATTTGTTAACCTCATTATATCCAAATAAATCCAAATTGCAATTTAAGATGTTGTTATTGGGATAATACTCAACTTCTTTTATTGCAACCTGAGTTTCTTGAGTATATATACTTAAACTTCTCAGATTTACAACCGTTACAAACTCAGACTTTTTTTGATGGCCGTTTTTGCTCTAGTTGTCTTTACAAAGTTCAACCAATCTCTTTTAGGTTTACGCTCGTTCTTGGAACGTAAAATTTCAACGATATCACCATTTTTAAGCTCTAAGGAAAGTTCCGCTAATTTTCCATTTACCTTTGCTCCCAGACAACGATCTCCGACTAAAGTATGGATCGCATAAGCAAAATCAATCGCCGTTGCCCCAACCGGAAGATCAACAACATCTCCATGTGGCGTAAAGACAAAAATACGGTCTTCAAGAGTATCAATTCTTAAAGTATTTAGGAGATCTTCACCCTGTGTAAGCTCTTTTTGCCATTTTGGAAGCTCTTCTACCCATTTTAAAATTTCACCCGGAACTTTGAAACCTTTTTTCAGTCCAATCTCGTCAACAATTAAACTTTTTTTCTTATCAGCATAGTACCAATGAGCAGCGACTCCGTGTTCTGCTTCATAATGCATCTGCCAAGTCCGAATCTGAAATTCTGTAATTCTGCCTTCCAAGCAAAAAACGGTTGTATGCAAAGAACGATATCCGTTTGGTTTGGGCAATGAAATATAATCTTTGATCATCCCAAGTAGTGGAAACCACTGTTTATGAATCATTCCTAAAGTTTCGTAACATTCAGAAATGGTATTCACAATCACTCTCAAAGCGACTAAATCGTAGATCTTATTAATATCTTTATCTTTTCTCAGTAACTTTTTGTATAAAGAGTATAGATGTTTTGCCCGAGCATCAATCTCTGCTTCAATACCTTGTTCTCGCAGCGATTTTTGTAAAACAGTTTTTACTTTCTGGAGATATTTATCAGCTTCGATATAATGCTCTGCACTAATCTCCTTTACCCATTTGTGTTCTTCCGGATAAATATACTGAAAAGCAATATCCTCAAGCCTATCTCTGATCTCTCCAATTCCCAGTCTTTGGGCCAAAGGAGCGTAAATCTCCATGACTTCATACGCTTTACGATCTCTTTCCTCCTGTGAAACATAACCTATTGTTTCCATATTGTGAAGACGGTCAGCCAATTTAATCAAAACTACCCGAATATCTTTAGCCATCGCCACAAACATTTTTTTGAGGTTTTCCGAAAAATATTCTTTTCTCCCCAATCGATATTTCAATTTTTTTAACTTGGTCACACCTTCCACCAAAAAGGCAACCTCTTTCCCAAAATTTAATTCAATTTTCTTAACAGAATACCTGGTATCCTCTACGACATCATGAAGCAACGACGCAATAATACTGCTATCATCAAGCTGTAATCGAGCTAATGTAAAAGCAACAGAAAGTGGATGCACAAAATACGGCTGACCATCTCTTCTTTTCTGTCCTTCATGAGCCTCTTTGGCAAAGTTGTAAGCCTTACTAATTTGATCAAAATCCGCCTGAGGATGATAAATATTAATCTGATCAATTAATTTTTGTAAATCTGTATCGTTTGGCATTACCTGAATATTATATACTCAACAAACTTAGATTTGCAAAAATGTAGTTGAGTATTACCAAAATAATATTATTTAAACTTACAAACTGAAATTATTTGGGTATACCAAGAAATATTTAAAATGATGAGATTTTAGGGAATTAGGTGTAAATCCTTAATTTTCAAAAATAGTTTTTTATTACCGTTCCAAAAACTTTCATTCAAACTAAAAGCTATATCCATCTTCGGATTTTTTATAACTTCAGGAAAAAGATAACCCAATCCAAATCCTAAGCCTTCGAGATTCCCGATTTTAAATTTCAGATGGTTTTGTATCTTCCCAATTAAAGAAATATGCGTAACAGTAATGTTTCGGATTAAAAAAATTGGCTCTGGATTCTCTACCCCAAAAGGCCTAAACTTATCTACAATTTTTTTAAATTCCCAATTTAAATCAGAAAGTTTTACTTCAGCATCAATCTCTAATAAAGGTTCCAGTAAGGTAGGTTCAAGATATTTTTCGGTGAATTCCTCAAGTCTTTTTTTGAATTCTTCAACTTTATTTAATTCAATCGTAAACCCAGCTGCCATGGGATGTCCACCACAATCAATAAGCAAATCTTCCATCTCCCGCAGTGCATTAATAATATTAAATCCTTTTATTGATCGTGCTGAACCTTTACCGACCTTTCCTTGTGTAGAAATTGCTAAAGTAGGACGGTAGTACTTCTCTTTAATTCTTGAAGCTACCAAACCAACTATGCCTTCATGCCAAGATTCATGAGTCAAAACCAGAACTTTTTTATTATCGCTAACTTTAATCTGCATCTCTGCTTCTTCAAAAGAAGTTATCGTTAGCTCTTGTCTCTGAGTATTTAGCTTTGAAAGTGAATCGGTTAGCTCTAAAGCTTGTAATTCATCTTTGGTACAAAGTAATCGGACAGCTGAAAGTCCATCTTGAAGTCTCCCTGTAGCATTCAATCTCGGAGCAATAATATACCCCACGTGATAAGTATCGATTTCTCCCCAAGGCAAATCTGCTTGATCAATCAGCATTCTCAAACCCAATCGTTCGGTTTTGTTTAACGCCTGTAAACCCCATTTTACAAAGGAACGATTTTTAAATAGAAGCGGTTGCAAATCGGCAATAGTACCGATAGCAACTAGATCCAAATCATTAATCTTCGATTCAAATTTTTGATTCGGAAATTCCCTTTTTACTCCCATAGCCAAAGTCCAAGCGACTGAAACTCCAACTAATGTGTCGTCATGGATTATCGCAAAAGCTTTGGGCAATCTCTTCCCTTTTTGGTGGTGATCGGTAATAATAACATCAATTCCTAAAGAATTCGCGATCTCTACTTCTTGAATCCCGGTAATACCACAATCAACAGTAATAATTAAACCTATCTTTTCGTTAGCCAATCTTTTAACGGCGGCTTTATTCAATCCATAACCTTCGGTAGCTCGATCTGGAATATAGGGAATACAATTCCCACCCGCATAGTAAATTGCTTCCCACATCACTGTAGTTCCAGTGATTCCATCAGCATCATAATCTCCGTATACAATAATCTTCTCTTTATTTTTTATCGCCTTTTTAATACGTGTTAAGGCTTTTTGAAAGCTTTTTGAATCTATGTGAGAATGAGAAAAAATGTAATCAAAGACTGGTTTAGGAGGGTTTAAAAATTCTGATTGATCTGCTTCTCTTTCCAAATTTCGATTCTGTAAAAGTTGTGTTAAAAGATCATCACTTAATTTTTTGGCGACTTGCCATTTAATATTCTGCATGAAGTCATTTCTTTTGTTTTGGAGATTTTCCAATTCCTTCTAAAAGAAGCAAAATCGGAGTAGCGACAAAAGGTGAAGAATAAGTACCTAAAATTGTTCCGATTAAAAGAGCCAGGATAAAGTAAAAAATCGTTTGTCCTCCAAGCAGTAACAAAGTAAGCAACATAAAGATAATCGTCATAGAGTTATTCACCGAACGAGTAATCGTTTCTGTAAGTGAAATATTAAGAATCTTTTCCAAATCCAGCTGAGACTGTTTTCGAAAAGATTCTTTAATTCGATCAAAAACTACAATTGTATCGTGTACGGAAAAAGACATAATCGTTAAAACTGCCGTCACAAAAAGTAAGTCAACTTCTACATTCAAAAAATGTCCCAGCAAAGAAAACACCCCAATTGTAATTATTGAATCATGAAGTAAAGCGATAATAGCTGCTAACCCAAATTTCCAAGAAGCAATTTTTGAAGACACCTTTCTTTCTGTCCAGGCAATATAGATCAAAATACAAGAAATACCTAATATAATTGCCATAAAGGTCTTATTGGTTATCTCTTTCCCAATTGTTGGTCCTACAACTTCAAATCTCTGTTCTAAAATTTTAACACCCGCTTTTTCGTTCAAAAGAGTTAGAATCTCGTTCTTTTTTATTTCATCAATTGGTTTTACGCGAATAATCCAAGATGAATTACCGGTTTGTTGAATTACAAAAGTCTCGATCTCCTTCTCTCTAAAACTATCTTCAATTAACTGTCTTTCTTTCTCCTTACCTAAATCAGATTCATATTTCACTTCAACTAAAGATCCACCGGTAAAGTCAATTGAAGGCTGAAGTTGCCACATGGCTAAAGAAGCAATGCTTGTTAAAACTAAAATTCCCGAAATTATATAGTAAATAAAACGATATTTCATGAAATCAAACATTTACTTTTTCCCTCCTGCGTAAAAAGTTCGAAGCAATACACGAGTTACAGTGATTCCGGTAAATAAGGAAATTCCTATTCCCAATATTAAAGTTAGAGCAAAACCTCTAATTGGACCAGAAACATTCAAAAATGAAAAGTTAAAAGGATTAAACAAGATAAATCCGGTTATTAAAGTTGCCACGTTCGCATCTCGTATTGCGTCCCATGCTCTGCCAAAGCCTAATTCCATTGCGATCTGTTGTGGTTTTCCGGCACGTTTTTCTTCTTTAATTCTTTCAAAAATGAGGATATTGGAGTCCACGGCCATACCGATTGAGATAATAAATCCAGCCATTCCCGACATTGTCAGAGTAACCGGAATAATTTTATAAACAGCTAGAGTAATCAAACCATAAATTATTAAAGCTATATCCGCAATTACACCTAATTTACCATAAGACAAAACCATAAAAATCATAACAGCAAGAAGTCCAATCACTCCCGCAATGATACTTTTTTTGATGGAATCTGCTCCCAAAGTGGCATCAATCTTACGTTGCTCAACGACACCTTTTATCGGTACCGGAAGAGCTCCAGCGTTTAATTGGATAGCTAATTGTTTTGCTTCATCAAGCGTAAACGTTCCGGTAATTTGTGCTTGACCTCCGGTAATCGCTTCATTAACAGTTGGGAAAGAAACAGGTGTTTTATCCAAAAATATCGGAAGAGCTTTTCCAATTAGACGACTTGTAACCTCGGCGAATTTTTTTCCACCACTTTCCGTAAATTCGATTCCAATATAAGGTTCACCCGTACTCTGATCAAATTCAACAACGGCCTTTTTCAGATCTGCACCGGTAATTCCGGTTGCTTTTGTGCTAGCGTAAACATCTATTACTTCAGTAGCAGTTTCATCTACTTCTCGAAATTCAAGCTGTGCCGTCTGACCAATAAGGTTAATTGCTTCTTCTACATTACTAATTCCTGGAAGCTCAATAATAATCCGATAAGAATCCCCAATCTGACTTGTCTGAATACCGGTTTCTCCCACTCCAAAAAGATCTACTCTCCTTTGCATCACAGCTCGTACAGAATCAAGAGCGTCTTGTCTTTCACTCTCAGTGATCCCACTCATGTCAGCTTCTAGAACCAGCTGCGTTCCACCTTTAATATCAAGACCTTCTTTAATATTGAATTCTTTTTTTATTTCATAACCAAAAAGCTTTAGGTCAAGATCGGGACCTTTAATTTCTGTGTCAACATTAATTTTCCAAAAATGGATATTTATAGGAATTTTAGGAAGATCTATAACAATACAAATTGCGGTAAGAACGATAATAAACCATAAAAGAGGATTGCGAATTTTTTTCATATTTTCATATTATACTCGAATCATTTTCTATTTTAAATACTTTCTTTAAAGTATGAATGAAAGATTCAGAATTTAGTAATTTCGTGACATATGTTGTTGAAAATCTTTATCTCTTTCAATTACTTTATTTACAAAATCATCTCGAATGATACTCGCTTTAGATCTTCCCGTCTGCTTCTTCTTCCAGGCTAAGTATTCTACAAAAGAAGCCGGCACACGTAAAGTAAACTTAGTAGTAGAAATCTCTTTGCTCTGCTTTTGTCTCAAATAACCTTCCAGAGCCATTGGTAAAACTTCAGGAGTATATTTTTGGATTCTTACCAGTTTAGCGGAAATCCCATGGGTTAAATAAGAAAGATCTTCCGGTCTAATCTTGGGTAAATAAAGACAAAAAACCGGTTTACGTCGTGAAATAGCATAAGCTACAATATATCCTACCTGTGGATTTGGTTCGGAAACCTCGACGATAAAAACATCCGCTTTATCAAGATTAGCTCTTTTTTTGGGCGTATCCAAAAGTATTTTGAAGCCTAAATTTTCAATCACTTGAATGAATCTCTTGTATAAAGAGCTCGGTTTTTTGATATCTTCACCTGATTTGTAAAAATAGATTTTAATCATAGCCTCTGATTTAATTACTATGTTAATTTCTGAAAACCTTGATCTTCAAGTCTTTTGATCCTTTTTTGTATCTCTTTATCCATTATTTTTACGTATTGACAATAGATTCTATCAAATTTTTCCCTTTTTGTGAATGCCATACATTTTTTACAAAATTTTGTCCGACAATTTACACAAACGGAGTTTTTATAATTTTTAAAACTTAACGCCTTTATCCCCTTTTTCAAGATATTTTCAATGCTTTCTTCTAAAACATTTCCCAAGACATCCTGAACCATGTTGCAAGGAAAAAGCTCTCCTTTCGGAGAAATTGCAATTCTTGTATCTGCTCCGGTACAAGATCTAGCGTAATGGAGATATTTTACCGGAAGCGCCTCAAAAACTTCCTCTTTCAATAACTGCTGTAATTGATCTCCACTAAGAGAATATTGTAAAACTTCTTTATTTTTTTGTCCGACAAAAGGAAAAATCAAGGTATCAAAATTAATATTTTCCAAAGGTATCTGCAGCTCCTTAGTAATAAAATCAATCAAGCTATTACGATCTTTGAAGTTACTCTTCATCAAAACATTGTTAATTAGAACTTGGAAATTATTGTTTTTTAGAAATTTAATACTTTTAATTGTTCTTGCAAAAGAACCTTTGATACCGGTAATTTCTTCGTGGACGTTTTCCTTATCACTGTATAAAGAAAACTGGAAAATCGGTTTCCATTTTTTGAACTTCAAAATCTCTTTTTGAATTATTTGGTTCGTGGCTAGTAGATATCCATTGGTAAGGATTGAAACCGTAATATTCTGCTGACTTTTCTCAATCGTATGCAGTATTTCAAAAAAATGTGGACTTAAAAAAACGTCACCGCCAGAAAAGGTAATATGCTCAATTCCCCAATCTAATAATCTTTGTAGAATAATCCGTGATTGTTCTAAGGAAATTGATTTTTCAAGAGGATTTAAATTCTGATAACAGTGCTTACAATTAAGACTGCATTTTAGGGTTAAAATCCAGGTAACATTTTTCTTGGCGGAAAGAATCAAACCTTCTTCTTTTAAATACTTTACAAATTCTTTTTCTTGATCATCCAAACTGGAAAATGTTTTTTCACCTTTTACTAATGATTGAAAAAATTTAAAACCTTCAGGGCTTATATCCCATTCCTGTCCGCTAAACGGATCATAAATAATATTATTCCTATACCATAAAGATGGGATATTAATCATATAAGTTAAAATATATTAGATGAACTAAAATAATCAGCCATTTAATAAAAAAAGGCTGATTATTCATGTAAAAAAGAAACTTACGTATAAAAATTAGTTATTAAAAACAGCTTTATTTGAGCTATTTGAGCAAAGACTCATTTTAGCAATAGAAACTTTTTTTCGTGCTTTAATAGTAAGTTTTCTACTTTGTTTATTCATTTTGCCTCCATATATTAATATTTTATATTTATTTTGTTGTTATCTCTCCACACCAATCGGTTTGTATCATTTTTTCAATCTTTTGTCTATTTTTTTCTTCACCTAAAACAACCATTAATTTCGTTAAGGCAGCTGTTGAGGTCATATCAATTGCTGAAATAATACCTAAATCTCCGCCGACTTTTCCCCCATAATAAATAGAAAAATCTATTGAACCACTAAAAGAAGCTCGAGCAGCTACAATAATCATCCCTTTATCAGTAGCCTTTTTTAATACGTCCACGATATGAGGAGGAAACTCTCCCATAAAATAAGGAACTATTAATAAGCCACGATAATGATTTTCTACTAGCACTTCAAATAACTTTGGATCAATTTGAGGATATAACTTTAAATAACCAACTTTTTTCTCAATGTTCTTCATTACTCTCAATTTTTTATCCAAATCTCTTTTAAAACGATGTGGAGAAAGATCTAATCCGAATTGAACTTCACCAAGCGCTTCGAACTCTCCTGAACCAAATATATCACTTCCAAAGAGATCAACTACAGAGGTTCTATTTGCTCTAAGCAATTTTTTCCCAAAAAGGATACAGACTTCACTTAGATCCATAGTGGCAGCCTGAACCGCGTTGATTAAATTACTTCTTGCCTCAATACTTCCCATCGTATTCTTATAAATATCTTTATGAGTATTGAAGATTACATTCGCTTCTTTTTCATTTGGAGGAAATCTTGAACCAGTAAAAATAACCGGCTTTCCTAAATTCCTTAGAAGAAATGAGACTGCAGATGCAGTATAAACTATCGTATCTAAACCATGTGTAATAACAAAGCCATCACAATCTTTATAGTTTTCGTAGATTGATTCTGCGATCTGCAACCAATGTTTTGAACTAATTTCATAACCGGAAACATTAAATAAGTTAATTGGATGAATTTCTGCAATCAAGTTAATTTCTGGAATTTCCAACATCCATTCATTAAAATCACAAGAACTTAACATTTTTAAAGTTTTAGGATCTCTTCTAGCAGCTATTCCTCCTCCTGTTAGAATTAATCCAATTTTCGGTCTTTTATTCATAGACATGTGAATATTTTATCATAAAATAGAACTAATCTCTATTTATCAACATTCTCGGCTTGCTTTTGATACAAAACTACTGCCTCTTCTAGAACCGTAATCATAAAACCATCGTTATTTTTTTTTAATATTTCAAATTCTTTCTCTGTATAAAATAGTGGGTTAATAATTAAAACCGATTTATTAAGTTTAAGAATGCTTTTAATCCGTTCGATAAATCGTAATTTTGTTTCTCCGATTACTAAAATATCCATAGCTGCATGTTTACGAGACCTTCCTCGAGCATAAGAACCGAATAAATAAATTCTTTCTGGATCAAATTCTTTGACAATCTTTGATACGAGGCTTTTCAATTTCATCCGGATATTTTTGTTTTTAATTAGTAGATCAAGGTCTGAATTCTCTGTAAGATCAACCTCGCTTCGCGTAGGCATTCTTGCGCCTCCTTGTCATTAATAAATTCATGTGGAGTCATAATTTCCTGAGGGATTGCTAAAGGATAACGTGAAATAAAAGTAATCGCTTCTAAATTGTCATGCTCAAGATACACCTTTCTAAATTCTGGATTTGCCTTTTGGCACATTTTATACAAAATAGAAACACGATGAACTCGAGGAATTTTGTTACCGCAAAAAACGAGATATGCTTTTAAAGATTTTTCGGCTGTTTGTTGTGCCTGAAAACAAGCCCACTCATAATAACCGTTGCTAAACGATAGATTAGCGGCTTGAAAATCAAAATCAGCTTGTTTGAGCCAGATAAGCTGTGTCTCAATCATAGTTAACGAAGAGAAAACTTCTCTCGATCTCCAAAAAGCACAATAATATCCTGTTTGAGAAATTTAGTTAAAAAAGGGGCTTTAGTTTGCTTCATGCTATTAAATTCTTCTTCGGAAAGCAGGGTGTAGTTGATCTCTTTTTTAACCTTTGTCTCATATTTTGAAATTATCTCAGAAAGTAATTTTAAAGGAAGACTTCCAATAATTAATAAATCTACTTCTGAATGAGCTCTTTCTCGATTAGAATACCATTCACTAGCAACACCGATATATTTTACCTTTGATAAATCAACACTCTTTTTACTAAATTCTTCTCCGATTCCAAATTCTTTGATAAGCATTCGAAACATTTCTGGATAGAAAATAAAATTCTTCTTCAAAAAGTAGTAAACTCTGTTGCCTCTTTTTTCACGTCCCAGAAGCTTAACTTTGTAAAGTCGCGAAAGCTCTCGACGGACTGCATTGATCTCTTCGCTAATCTGACGAGTAATATCACGCACATGATACCTCTCAACATTCGACAAGAAAAAAAGTTTTAAAATTTTGACTCGAACTTTGGAGGTAAAAAAAGTTTCTAACATAGACCCTCCTTTAAATTAAATTTAGAGTGAACTTGTACAGAATGTTTTTTTATATTTAATTTCTAAGTTCACTTGATAAAGATTCTCAATTAGAGAACCTAACATTCTGTTTTAAATCGTTATATATATAAATTAATACACAATCTCCGAACCAATCGGTAAAACGGAAATCCAAGTACGTCCTCGGTTAAATTCTATCTCTGTACCAGACTCATCGTAATAAATAGTTCGCGATACTCTCTCTGACTTTTTCCATTTTACTTTAATTACCTCTCCATCTCTAAAAATATAAGCATCTCCTTCTCCAATCAAATCGTAAATAAGACGTGATTTTGAATCCGTGTCTACGGTAAAACTAGCAGGATTAAGTTGCAAAATAATATTCTTGGCTGATATCTGATCACCAGTCTCGGCATCTGTATGTTTGACTGTATTCTGTTCTCTAAAATAGAGATTTTGCTCGGCGTCAAAAGTCCATTTAACACTATAATCTGTTACTCCCCAAGTCTGCCAATTAAATGAAATCTCATCTATCTCTCCCAAAGTTGCCTGCTCTGAATCTTCTTTAAACTGCCATCTTGTAAGATCTACAATTCCTGTCCAACCTTTGTCTTCTGCTTTTTGCCAAAGATCTTTCACCGAAGCATAAGCATTATGAGGAGCAACTTTAGTAGAAACTCTCCAAAAATTATTAGGAACAAAAAGTCCTAGAGATTTAATGTTATAATTGTAAATATAACCTAAAGCATCGGTATCAGGGTTATCTGTATCTGCATAACCGATATGCATCACAAGTCCATCTCGAAGCTCGGCGATAAAATCAAGAAAATATTTTCGCAGTGAACGCACTGGACCCACTTTATCCGGAGCATTCTCAAGATAAATCGCTTCAAAACGCGAAATTCCTCCTTCAGCTAAAGCTTCCCAAACAAGATCCGCATCATTAAGTCCAGATTGGGGACGGGCATCAACGTGATTCTCAATAATCACTCCCATTGGTCTTCTTTCTACAATTTCATCATACTTTGTTTTGGTAATCAGAGTTCCGGTTAATGGGGATTCATGATCTTTTGATTCGTTTTTATCTGTCGCGCTTTTAGTTGCTTCTGACTGATTTACAACCGGATTATCATTTTCCCACTTCCCCAGACCTAGAGCCTTAAATAAAAAGATACTTCCAAAGATAAATATCCCCAAAAGAACCACCAATAAAACAGAATAAATAATCTTCTGAGTTTTATTTAAAGAACGAAACCATGTAACAATTTTTGATGGCTTCTTTCTAGTATCCGAAATTCCTGTCTCTTCTTTAATTTCTTTTCCTTCCACATCAAGTTTGATAATCTTTTCTTCACCTGTTTTTTTTGATGTTGATAAGTCTTTATTCAATTCTGGAGAGATGGATTCAGTATCAATAACCTCTTTTTTTATTTCAGAAGTTTTTTCAGCTTTTAAATCACCTTTTTTATTTTTTTGGGGCATACTGTAATCCTCCTAAAAAATTATTTCTTTGAAATTTTTGCTTGGGATAGCACTTCCTGCTCTTCCTTTGATAATTTATGATTTACAATTTCTCCCTTCCGAATCAGCTTTGCATACACGCGAGTATTTTCACGCCCATGCAAAGAACTTATGACAACTCCATTATCTCCTTCATCTAGAAGTGCCCAAACAAAACTTTGATCTCCACCAGTATCTCCAAAAGGGTTAAATCTTAAAAAGGCTGTCTTTTGAAAAAAAGATGCCTTTTCTTTTTTCAGGTAATCTGTTTCATGCTCTAACTTTGAAACTTTATTATTCAAACTTTCCGATTGAACAAAAAACTTCTGCAAAGCCTCTTGCAAAGTTTTTCCAGAACTTCCCTTAAAAATTTTTTTAGATGAAAGGTAAATATATAGGATAAAAAGCGTTAGAAATATATTCCAAAAGAAAATTATGATCAAAAAAGTATTATTCATCAAAGATATTGTAGCAAAAAATCTTAATTTGAGGAAATTTTGTCTACATTATACAGTAAGACTATTTCAGATTGCAAAAATTATTATTATTACATTTGTCTTAAGCGGACAGAACGATCTAAACTTCTTTCAAAAAAATGAATAAAAATATATATTAATCTCAAATTAAATAGACATTTATTAGATATAAACAAATAATTCTCATGTAACTATAGGTTCCTAAGAACATAAAATCCAAATCTATTTAATTTTAGGCTTTTGAAGAGTCTCCATTTCTCATAACTGTGTCATGTCAAGTATAACCTAAAGACTTTTATTTATGTATCCTCTACCCTTTATTTAGGAATATTTTGACGTCATAATTTACAATTTTGAAGAATTCTGTTATATAATATACCCATGAGTAAAAAGAAAAGGAAAAATATTGATAGTGTTGCTCTAAGACGTGAAATTGAAGCTCTAAAAGCTCAACTTAAAGAGCATGGAGTCGAACCAACTCCTATAAAAAGTGAAGCGAAAGAAACTTCCAGCTTTGATTATCGAAAAATCAGTAAAACTTCTACCCGAGCTCAAATTCGCGAACAACCAATTGATCTTCAAAAACTTGGCAAAGCAAGTTACCTTAAAAAGGATATTCTCAGAACTACGTTAATCTCTGTTTTTATTATCTCCAGCGTGATCATAATAAAAATTCTCAAACTTTTCTAAAACTCTATCTTCGGTCGATACTGAAGCGCTTCGGCTACATGACTCAGCTGAATCTCTTCTGACTCGCTTAAATCTGTAATTGTTCGAGCTACTTTGAGGGTTCGATAGTAGCTACGCGCGGAAAGACGCAACTGGGAAACAGCCTGACGCATCAAATTCAGAACATCATTTGATAATTGGCAAAACTTTTCAATTTCTTTAATTCGCATTTCTGCATTAGAAAATATCCCAGAATCGGAAAATCTTTTAACCTGTTTATCCCGTGCATTTTGTACTCTTTTTGCTACCGTCTTCGAATCTTCCACTTTTATTCCTTCTTCAGTATTAGTTAATTTTTCCACCTTGACTGCCGGAACTTCTAGAATCAGATCAATTCTGTCCAGAATTGGACCGGAGATCTTTTTTTGATAACGAGAAATAGCTGTAGGTAAACAGGTACATTCCCGAGTTTCATCTCCCAAAAATCCACAAGGGCAAGGATTACTAGCTGCAATCAGCATAAATTTGGCTGGAAAAGCAACCGTTCCTTTGGCGCGTGAGACTTGAATAATTCCATCTTCAAGAGGCTGACGCATAGCTTCAAGCACCTGACGCGGAAACTCCGGAAATTCATCCAAAAATAACACTCCACGATGAGCTAAAGAAATCTCTCCTGGTTTTGGATTGACACCACCACCCACAAGACCTACATGACTAGTTGTGTGATGTGGAGCACGAAAAGGTCGTATTTTTACAATTGCCTGCTTTTGTGACAACAAGCCCGAGACTGAATAAACTTTGGTCACTTCTAAAGCCTCTTCAAGAGTCAATCTGGGTAATATCGTCGGAATGGTTCGCGCCAGTAAAGTTTTACCAGCACCAGGAGGTCCAGAAAAAAAGATGTTGTGGCCACCAGCTGCCGCAATCTCAATCGCTCTCTTTGCCTGTTCCTGCCCTCTAATACGAGACAAATCATAATCACTCATAACGTCATTACTAAAAAGATTTTCTAAATTACCCTGTTGATATGACGGAATTAACTTATCTCCTAACAAATGATAATAAAGATCAAGAAGGCAATTAACCGGCACAATTTCAATCCCCGGAATTATCGCCGCCTCAGGACCGTTAACCGCTGGAACAAACACTTTTTTAAAACCATGATTTTTAGCAAGCTGCACTTGGGGTAAAACCCCATTGGTGTGACGTAATGATCCATCTAATGATAATTCTCCCAGGAAAAAAGAATCGGAAAAATCTCCTTTTAATTGCTCTGAAGCAATAAGAAGTCCCACGGCAATTGGAAGATCATAAGCTGGACCTTCCTTCGGCAGATCGGCAGGAGCAAGATTTACCGTAATTCGAGAAACAGGCATCTTCGCTCCAGAATTTTTAATCGCCGAACGCACCCGTTCTTTTGATTCTTCAACGGCTTTATCAGGCAGTCCGACAATATTAAATTTTGGAAGGTTTCCGCGAGAAACGTCGACTTCAACATCTACAGAAATGGATTCTAAACCGAAAGTCGCTCCGGAAGAGATTTTTGATAACATGGTACAACGAGGTTAAATTACAAAACCTATTATACCTAAAATATGTTCGATTGAAAAGGATTCAAGAAATAAAAATGAATTTCTAATGATTAGCTTTTGTGTTCACGATGAGCATGTGCTCCAGTTTCGGTTGGATTAACCTCTTGTGGTTTAGCACTTCTGTCAAAGATGGTTCCGGCGGCGGAAATCACCGCTTCTTGTTTTTCAGATTCTACGGAAACACCAAATGGAGAAGATTGCGTAACCACAACTTTTTCCTGCATTCCAGATACAGTAGTTGTTTCAACAACTTGACTTGAAGCTTCAGAAACGGTCACACCCCATTCGCCTTCAGAATTAAGTTCTGTGGTGTAGCTTTCTACCTGTCTACCTCCAGATTCAGCTTCTGCCATTAATTGATCAATTTCCATTTGAAAAGAAGTTCTTTGATCTCCAGCCAAAGATTCTGGATTCCAAGGACTACCATCTGTAACTCCAAGATAAGTTTCTCCTTGTCCTGGTACTCCTGATTTTTCAAAATTTCCTCTTTGAGTCATATATATAGCCTCCCTATGCTTTTATTCTCTCATCATTGGTGACGATTCCGCCACCCCAACTCATAAATTTACGTAGTTTATCATCTCTTAATTGTCCTGATCTTTCAAAACGCGCCTCATATTCCTTTTTGGCTGGAGTATATTCAGAAACAAAACGGTATCTTTTCCAACAGGTTTGACACTCTCTTTTATTTGCAAAACCATATGCAAAACAACTGTCATCCTCAATTTGTTTGAAGTGACAGCTGGTTTTTATTTTGAAACTTATCTCTATTGATTTATTTTTCTCTTCTTTCTCTTTCATCACAGGGACTCCTTTTTTAACCCTGACCTCATCTTAATTCCTTATTAAGTCTACTAGTTTCCTATCTATCAACCTAAATCAACTTAACGGCGCAGTATAACATATTAAAGCACATGATGCAACATTGAATTATTATCCTATAGTTGAATAATATTTATACTGATTTAACTTCACACTATACTTATTATTAACCGAAACACCAACACAGAAAATCCTTTACTATCTTTCATAATAAATTCGTTTGGAGTATAATATATCTCTCTTTGGGAAAAAGGATGATTGCTCTATCGCAAGGTAGAGAGGAAAGTCCAGACAGCATAAAGCACGGTACCTTGTGTAAACAAGGACGGGTAACCGCTAGTCTAGAGCAACAGAAACGAGTCCCGCCTATGGCGAGGAATGAAACGGGCAATCCTTACCGGCTGCAACTTATAGTAGTTATTTGCTACCGCTTGTAGTAACTACAAAAACAAGGCATTAGACAGATGATCATCACAAAACAGAATCTGGCTTACTCTTTTCCCAAATAAATTAGAGGTTAATACAGAATAATCATGTGTATTCTGATCTTCTGGATTAACAAAGTCATATCCAGGTTCTTATTTACAGAATATTATAACTCATAACTATCAGTTATAATATAACTAAATCTAGAGAATATTCTTTTACTTACAAAATTAGACCTTCCAGCCTAAACACTATTAGAATAAAAAAAACTCTATCAACAGTTTTCCGAGTCATAAAACTACTTAAAATATGTCCCTAATTATTTGATCAACTAACACCTACTATCACCAGAAATCCTTGATTGGTAAAATTTGGAAACTCTTACATACTAGATTCTGAAACGGCTTATTAACCTTCTAAACTAAGATCTTGATTGTTATCAAAACTTTCCTGATTCTGATCTGTTATGGGAGCAGGAGTCTCCTCAGGTTCAATTTCAACCGAAGGTGGTGTTTTTTCAGGATACAATCTACTCTGCATAAACTCTCTTAATTGTGCAAAATATTTAGCTGCTTGAGAAGGATCATACCAAACATTTGTATTATCAAATTCAGGAAATATTAAACTACCAGAGTCAGGATGGCGCATCACTTCTAAAGCTGGTTCAGTAGCCTCTGGAGAGATCTGAAATCTCTGGAATTGAGGAACCAAGGAACTATTTACATTACCTTCGGCTGCTAAACGAATTAAATTCCCTAAATTTTTCGGGTCTTTCATAGACATTAACGCTATCTGCATAAAATCTGAAAACATCTTTGACTTTTGACCTTCTTGATCAGTATCAGGATCATTAAATTCGAGATTCCAAGTCATTCTTAATGACCCATCTTCTTCCAAAGATTCGAAATCTTGAGTCATACGAATCAAATTCAGAATTGCTTGAGGGGCTTTTAAAGGATCCTGTAAATCTCTTGTTAACTGATCAGCTATTGCTTCAAGAAGTTGAGTCATCGTTCCGGAAGCTCTTTGTTCTCGGTCAAAATAACCTTGAGCTGATGACATTCTTGATCTTACAAAAGCCAATAATTCTGTTCCGGAAAAATTATAAGTTTCGCCGTCTTTAAACTCAGTGTATTTTCCATTCAAGTAACCCGCAAGAAATTCATCGGGAATAAATCCTTCACCTTCTTCAATTCTAATATCGATACCTTGAGGGAAAAGCGTATCTATTATTTGAGAAAATCCATTCATATCTGTTTCTAAAACGCCATCAAATGGTAAACCAAAGGCATCTTCAAAAACATCTCTGGCAATTTCTCGATCAATCTGTTGGTATCCTTCTCCACGAGCAAGTGCTTCTTGATCGATCCAGGTTATACCATTTGCTGATACTCCATTTAATTCAGGCAGTTTTAGATGTCTTGGAATAGTGAGAATTGTGATGGAATTATTTTTAATATCGTAACACAAACCATGGAACTGATCTGCATGTCCAAATTCTGTATCTCTACCTTCTGCTCCTGAATCCTTACCAAGTAAACCGAAACATATAATATTATTGTTTAATCTTTCTGCCCCACCAATCTTTGCAAGATATTCGGTCTGTTCTTCAGGAGTCATTCCTTCAACTCTGTCTAACCTTGCACTAAGAAATTCATTCCAGACACTACCTCCAAAAATAAACTCCGGAAGAGTTAAGGTTTCTTCATGCTCTGGAGTAGCTACTGTTTCTGCATCAGAAACAAGTTGCTGTTCTGCATCTCTATCATCATTTAAAATATTGTCCTGATCTGAAGTTTCTGTTGTCTTTGAAGTATCTGTTGGGATAGCATCATCGGAAGCAGTATCCGTTCCGAAAATTTCTGTTTCTGATAAAGATGCCTCCTGTGTCAACTGCGTTAACCTATCCAAATTCCCTTCTGTGGTAGCTGTTGGAGAACCAGTATTCAACTGAAATCCTGTCTCATCATTAGAAGAAGATAGAAGCGTTTTAAAAAAGGTAACAACATCTTCACTATGATGCCATAAATCCATACCAAATTCTTTAACATTTTCAAATAAATTAGATTCATCGGGATTATTTATTTGATGAAAATCTGATCCTTCCAAGGACTGTTGTAGATGTCCTTCACCAACATATGGTAGATCACCCAAATCCTGTTCCGGAGATAATGTAGAAGCTATACCTGCAGCAGCTCCTCCCAAAATAGATACTAAACGTAACCCGTTAATAATTTTTAATCTCAAAGCATTTCTGCGTTCATATTCTTCACTGTTATAACTTGCTAATTCCGCATTATATCTACCCTCAAGAGAATCTGAAGTCTCTTGAAGATATTTATCTAACTTCTGCTGCACTTTTCCCGGTTGACGTAAATTTTCGGCACGGCTATGCCAACCCACACGATCCCATACTTGAGCCCACCTTTCATTACCTCGTCTTTCCCTTTCTGCATGTGCGGAGAATTTTTGCCCCTGCTTTTTATCTAAAGCTTTCTGTTCAAACATTTTATGGCGACGCGATTCGTACTGTTTTCTTAGCTCCGGAGTTAACCATTTTTGACCTAGGATGTAATCAACCCTATCTAATTCTTCTCCCTCAAAATGACCATATTGTAAATCGTGTAATTCTTCAAGAGCAGCAGCTAAAGAAGATTCATCATGGACTAATTCCCGCAGTTCATTAATTTTTTCATGAGTTTCTTCAGATTGATGAAAAATATCTTCATCACCTCGTAAATTTGTAGAAATCCTTTGAATATACTGTGTAATAATTTCTTGTTCTCTTTTTATCAAATAAACTCTTATCTGATTTTCTCTCTCTGATAATTGATCTGGACTTGCATTAACAATCTGCCTCTCCCTATCAGAATATCGAGGTAAAATGCCTCTTTCCACAAATTGATTATGAAAATATTGCTGTCTATCTCTATCTAAATCTGCCCAGATAATATCTGCAACTTCATGCTTCCAATGAAGCTCTTCTTCTTCCGCAATCAATAAATATCCCGGATTTTCTGATTCTAATCTTTCCTGTAAAGCAGCTATCTTTATCGTTGATTGCAACTCGGAATTTAGTTGATCAACAGAAACATCAGACAAAGTAGGTTGCAGAGATAAAGCAGAAAGAACAATCCGTGACATCAAATGATCCGTTTGTCCATCAGGAATAGTGCCTATAATTTCTTCTAAATAATCTGAAACGCGATCACCAATGGCATGGAAAATACCATCTTGCTCCATAGAATCTGGAGTGAATTTTATAACTTCATCCTGAATTTTTTTAACAATAGGGAACAGCTGTTTTTCAAAAAATGCTTGCGGTAAATTTGCAAATCTCTCTTGACTCCTCAAAGTTAAAATGACAGCTTGCCAAGGACTATTACTGACTTTTACCGACTCTTCCACGGAAATAGTCCCCATTTCTTTGCGTCGTGATTCTAATGACCTTAAGGCCAAGGCTTGAAATTTATTTTCTGCTGTCCTTTTACGGGAATCAACGTCACGAACATCTCCAAGATTCTCAATTAATTTGTCTAATGCATCTGGATCAAGATGACCTTCCCGATCAACTCCAACCTCACTTAATATTCTGTATTGTAGATATGAACGACCCTCTGAGGACAAACTTGTACGGTGCGTACTGGGATCTGTATCCACCATCCAATCAAAAATATCTGCACTAACTGTATCACACTGCGAATTACGTGCTTCTTTTACCTGTTTACGTAAAATTCTGGCAATTGTCGCATTATATTGTTGCTCATTATTGCGAAGGTTCTGTTTAATACCTTGATAATCTTCTTCAAGTCTGTGAACATATTCTTCTAATCGATCTAAGTTAACGGTATTCCCATCTCCAACAATCGTACCCAAACGTGCTTGCAATTCCATCCAACCATCGTGTGTAAGCTGACGATATGCTTGTTTATACTCTTTAGTGGGATCAACATAAAATAATTGTCCGTATTCTATTTTCCATTTTATTTCTTGATTTAGAGCTTCTTGAATTGCAGGTAGAACTTTTTCTCTTTTCAAGATAGAAGGAGCAACATCTGCTTGTCCATGATATGTTTGACTCCAAGACTCTCTTACAATAGGTTCACGATCTGCAATATCTACTAAAACTTCATCCGGACTATCTGCATTTTGCCGATGCGCTTCAATTCTATCAATAATTGCTTCCCTAGGAGAAACTATTTCGCTTCCATGTTCTCCACCCTTTTTCCTAAAAATACCGTTAAAAAATCCCATATATTTAACTTTCCTTTAATTTTCCTGTATTAATTAAAAACTGAACTTTCTGTCGCACTTTTTGATTAGAACCATCTTGATCATCCCAATTAATTAATACAACTAAATCCGTTAACTCTTGAAAATATTGATCATAATCATTAACTACACGCTTAATCTCTTCTATCGTCATATGTGGATGTAGCGTATCTAAAACTAAATTTGCAATATTTTGAGCTGTTTCTGCTTTCATATCACGATTAACTAGTTTTTCTTCTATAATGTTTAGAATCTCTTCTTCAATTTGTAATCGATAATCCTCGGGGTTAATTTGATTCATTTCCTCTTCTCAATTTCTGGGGTTTATTATTTCTATTTTTCAATTTATCAAAATACAAATTTGAAATGAAGTAATCTAATCTTTTATATAATCGATATTCGTAATCAGGAATATTCATCAAACTTTTTATAATTAGGGGGTAGGCCTGTGAAAAACGATCAAGAGAACTAGCCTCTTTTTCTTCTATTTCAATAATTCTCTGACTTAATGATAAAAATTCTTTATCATTAATATGGTCTTCTACAAAACGGATAATTTCGTCATGAACTAAACCGTAGATCTCGATATACTTCTTATGATCTTGAATTTGATTTGCAGGGTTTAAAAATAAACCAAATTTATCTTTAATCTTTCTATCGATATAAATAGATATCATAATATTTAGTAATATAATTTATTGGTCAAATACTATTTTGACATAAAATAATCTATATATGCAATCATTTCTACAAATAAAAAAGAATTATCTAAAACAAACCATCTGATTCTTTTATCTTTATTAAACCAGGTCAGTTGACGCCGAATATAGGCATGAGTACTAAATTTCAATCTCTCAACACAGGAAGATAACAAAGCTTTTTCCTCAAAAAAAGGTTTTAACTCAATATAACCAATTGTATTTAAAGCCGATAGGTCCCAACTATAACCTTGATGAAGTAAATTGGAAATTTCTAAGATTAATCCTTGTTCAAACATTTTATCAACTCTTTTATCTACCCTATTATATAAGGCTTTACGCTCCCAATTAATTCCGATGAAAAGAGGCTCAAAATTCCGAATGTTTTTAGGTTTTAAAGGAATCTCATTCTTTTGCGCTTTGGCAATTTCGATAGCACGAATAATTCGTCGCGGGTTTTGAGCGTCAATACTTTGGGCTTTTTTGACATCTATTTTTTCCAGTTCTTGCCAAAGAGCTCCCACTCCTTTCTCCTGAAATAGTTTTTCTAATTTATTTCGTAAAATAGAATCAGGGGGAATATTTGCGGTTTCTATTCCGTCAATAATGGATTTTATATAAAAACCTGTTCCTCCCACAAGAAAGGGAATTTTACCTTGAGCTAATATTTTGGGGAGATATTCTTTGAAAACTTTATCTTCAAAAATAGATACCGAAAATTCTTCATTAGGCTTTACAATATCGTAACCATAAACATCAATTCCATTGACTATGTAACGATCTTTTTTCTTTTTTATTTCAAAACCATCCTGTGGAAGCTCTTTGCCTGTTCCGATATCCATCTGACTATATACCTGTCTAGAATCAGCGGAGATCATCGCTCCGTTGTATTTCCGACAAAGATCCATCGCAATTCCACTCTTACCACTTCCAGTCGGACCACAGATGATGATGATTTTTTGATTTTGCATATTATTAATCTTTCATTATTTTATTTGTCTTATGAAAGGTAGTATTAACTTTTTGAATCTTCTATTACTTTTAATAATCTTTGATGTCTCTTTTTCTTTTCACTCTTGAGAATATTATCTTTTAGCTTTGCTGCCGCAGTTCCTTCCCGAGCAGAATAGATTGAAACAAAAGCAACATTGAATTTCACTTCTTCACATAGCTTCACGGTGTTCTCAAAAGCTTCTTTAGTTTCTCCGGGAAAACCGACGATAATGTCGGTTCCAATGTGAATTTCCGGAACTCTCTCTCTAATTTTTTTGATCAATGAGATAAATTCAACAGCAGTGTGTCGACGATTCATTTTTTTAAGAATCTCATCATCTCCGGATTGCACCGCAATATGAACGTAACGATCCATCTTTTCTAAAGCTAAAACGTCAACCAAATCATTGGTAAAATCAAAAGGATTACTGGATAAAAAACTGATCTTAGTGATTTCGGAAATATTGTGAACTTCACGCAGCAAAGAAGTAAATGGTAACTTTTTATTAGAACCACTTCGAATCTTGAATTTTTCTTCTTTATTCAAATTCCAGGAGTTTACATTCTGTCCAAGGAAAGTAACTTCGGTAATTCCACTGGTAACTAACTCGTCAATTTCCTTTAATATATCTCCTTTTGAACGACTCACTTCTGCTCCTCGAGCATATGGAACTACACAGTAAGTACAAAAATTATCACAACCTACGGAGATATTTACATAGGCATGTTTCAATCCTTTTGAGATTAGATGTAATGAACCTTTTGTAATATCTGGTTTTATTTCGTGAATTAATCCTAGAGAGTAGAGAATCTCCGGAAGTCTTTGAATTTGAGACTGTGGTAAAATATAATCCACCCAAGACAACCTATTTTCTAGAGTTTTGTAAGAAAACCTCTTTCGAGATCCTAGCGTAGAACCGACCATACAACCTGTAACAATTACTTTAATATTATTACCCTTTTCTCGAAGCAAATTCACCTCTCTCCCCAGTCCATATATTTTATCCTCTGAAGCTTGCCTTACACTGCAAGAATTTAAAACAAGTAGGTCTGATTTCCGCCACGAAGAAGCTTTTTTCAATCTTGAGTTTACAAGAATTGTTTCTATTTCCTCGGAATCTCTTTCGTTTTGCTGACAACCGTAAGTACGGATAAAATACGTTTTCATAAACTGATTATATCCATATAACTCCAATTTGCAATTTATTAGGTTTTTATATGGTTTAATACTCAACTACATTTATTACAATCTCGAGTTTGCTGAATATATATCATCATACTTGAATTGGAATATTTATTGAGAGGTAATAATCTGAACAAATTCTATTATTCTTGGAATAAAGATTACGACTCCTACGATAATAGAACCAAGTACGGCTAGTAAAACTCCACCCGCAGTCACATCTTTGGCGAATTTTGCCTCCTCACGCCATTCACTGGTAATCAGATCTACAGTAGCTTCCATGGCAGTATTGGCCATCTCTGCCACCATCACCACAAAACAGATGAAAATAATGACCACCCATTCTAATCTGGAAATCTGAAAAATAAATGAAAACGCCATTACGATTAAAGTAGCTAAAAAGATAATTTTTAAGTTCGGTTGACTTTTGTAGGCGGCTTTTATACCATCAAGAGCATGTAAAAAGGAAATTGTATGTTTGGAATGAAAAGTTTTAACTTCTTTTTGCATAGATTGAATACATTCTACAATATTTTATAGTAAACTCAAAACAAAATGTCGTTTCTAATTTCATTTTGATTTTACTTAATATCGATTTTCAATCACTAAATCTTCCATTCTGTTTTGGAATCGCTATATTAGAAGATGCGAGAAATTTCTACCATAAAAAAAAGCCCCCCAATTTTCACTAAGGAGGGCTTTTTAGTATCTTTTTGTTAAGAATCTAGAATTACTTAACAGCAGATTTTAATGCTTTACCAGCGGTAAAAGCAGGAATCTTGGTTGCAGGAATCTTAAGAGGAGCACCAGTCTGAGGATTACGTCCCATTCTTTCACGTCGTGATCTTACGAGGAAGGTTCCAAATCCAGTGATAGTGACTTTGTCTCCTTTTGAAAGTGCACCAGTGACGGTTTCTAATACAGCTTCGAGAGCGTCCCCAGCGGCTTTTTTGGTAAGACCGGTTTTGCTGGCAATTTTTTCAACTAAGTCTGTTTTGGTCATTTTGAATTTTCACCTCCTTTTTAAGAAATCTTGCAGATATAATGAAAGTAGTGTGTAAGTTGTTCTAATAAATAATATCACTCTAGTCGAAATAATTAAAGACAAACTATTTAGAAAAAATTTAAGTATGTCTTTACGTTAATCAAATTTAATATCAGAATGTTTACGATGTGATTGATTAACTATAGCACTTTCATTTTTAATTGATTTATCAGTATTTGTCAATATTTATTAGCTATATATCAAAATTACGAAAATTTGAAGTTTAAGATATTGCTAATTTAAATACGACTTAGCTGTATTTTTCAAGCCAAAATTAACTAAGAACATCCACGTTAACCAACCTAATTTTTTTAGTAATCCCCTTCGAATCAATTTCAGCAAAAACCCCATTTAAAGCCGTTTTACCCTCTTCTTCAAGAGTATATCGATGTGGGGTTTTTAGTTTATAATGCTCCAAAATTGAATTAATATTTTCACCTAGTATTGAATCTTTAGTTCCCACCATACCAAGATCGGTAATATAACCGGTACCTCTTTTAAGAATCATCGCGTCATTAGTTTGAATATGAGTATGTGTTCCCACAATCAAGGAAACTTTACCATCAAGATAATATGAAAGAGCTTTTTTCTCACTGGTTGCCTCGGCGTGAAAATCTATAATAATCGCTGCAAATTTCACATCTTTAAACTGTTCTAAAATCTCATCGATTTTTTTAAATGGAGAATCTAAGGTATCACGTAAAAACACCTGTCCCATTAAGTTAATTAACAATACCTGTCCTAATTTTCCAAGATCAATCACATCAAAGCCCCTTCCGGGAGATACTTCAGGATAATTTGCCGGTCGTAAAACTGGAAGATTTTTATCATCAAGATCTTTGAGAAATTCCTTGAAACGATAGACATGATCACCATTGGTAAAGTAATCCACTCCGTAATGCATCAGTTCTTCGACCTTGTCTCTGGTAGTTCCAATTCCATGAGTAACGTTATCAACGTTAACGATAACTAAATCTAATTTATACTTTTTCTTAAATTCCGGTAAAGCTTTTTTGATCGCATTTCGACCAGGTGATCCCACCACATCGCCTAAAAAAAGAACATTCATTTTCACCCTCATTTCTAAGTCGAGTATTCCTCGACATTAACTATTTTAGACTATTTTGCCACTTCTACCGCTCGAGATTCGCGGATTACCGTTACCTTTACTGTTCCTGGATAAACAATATCGGAATGTATTTTATTCGCAATATCGTGAGCTACTTTGGTAATTCCAGAATCAGATATTTTGCTGGGAATGGCAATCACCCGAACTTCACGTCCGGCCTGAATAGCATAAGCTTTGTCAACACCTTCAAAGGAAGTTGCGATATTTTCCATATCCGAAACTCTCTTTAAATAACTTTCAAAATCTTCATATCTAGCTCCAGGTCTGGCACCGGAAATAGCATCAGCTACTTGCACCAGAATCGCTTCTACAGTTTTAAAGGTAACATCTTCATGATGAGCTTCTACCGCATGAATTACACTGTCTTGAATCTTGAATCGCTTTAAAAAGTCTACCCCTATCTGAACGTGAGACCCTTCATTATCCTCTTGTAAGACTTTCCCAATATCATGTAGTAAACAAGCAGTTTTTACAATCTTGACATTCGCTCCAAGTTCGGTTGCCAAAACCTTCCCGATATTTACAACTTCCATGGTATGAGCCACCATATTCTGACCATAAGAGGTGCGAAATTTAAATCTTCCCAAAACATCAATCACCTCTCGAGGCAAACCTCCCACTCCCACATCGTAAACCAGCTTTTCTCCGGCTTCGTGGACTATTTTATCCACCTCTTTTTGCGCTTTTTCAACAACCTCTTCAATACGTGAAGGTTGAATTCGACCGTCAGTAATGAGCTTCTCCATGGCGCGTCGAGCAACTTCACGACGGAGACTGTTGAAAGAAGAAAGTTTAATCACTCCAGGTGTTTCATCAATATTCACATCAACACCAGAAGCTTTTTCAAAGGCTTTAATATTCCGACCTTCTCTTCCAATGATCCGCCCCTTGATTTCATCATCAGGAATATTCACACTGGAACTTGTGTATTCGGCTACGTAATCAGTTCCACCCGCTTGTATTGCCTGAGCAATAATCTCCCGCGCTTTCTCTTCTGACTTATTTTTAATTTCCTCTTCGGTTTCTTTGATTCGGCGTGAAGTTTCATCAGAAAGATTTTTTTCTACTGCATCCAAGATAATCTTTCGCGCTTCATCTTGAGTCATTACTGCAACTCGTTGTAATTTATCGAGCTGTCTTTTTTTGATCTCTTCTATTTCTTTTTCTTTATCATTTAGCTTGGTTTCTTGATTTTTGAAAAACCGTTCTCTTTCTTCTAAAGCTCCCAGTTTCTTTCCCAAACTGGTATTTTCCTGTTCAATTTTTCTCTCATAATCAGCTAAATCTCGACGCACTTTATCGCTCTCTACTTCCGCCTGACGTTTAATTTGATGTGCACGATCTTTAGCATCCACAACGATTTCCTTGGCATGAGTTTGAGCTTCTTTGATAATCTCTTCACTTTTTGCCGCTGACTCATTAGATGCTCCTAAAGGAACATTTCTCCGAGATTGTTGTCTTAAAAGAACAACTACCGCTGAAAGGGCTCCACCTGAAAAAAGGATAGTAATTCCCCATAAAAAATACATTGGATCCATAAAAAACTCCTTTTAATACATCACCTCCCAATGTTCAGAATTGGGAAATGAGATATATTTGTAATTGACCAAACAGGAAAATTAACCCTGATTTGAAGGGGAAGAGGTTATCTTTAAATGTAAATACTCAAAAGATATTGAATTAATTGTTAAATTGGGAGATTCCAAGTATTTTATCAGTGTATTATCCATAATTCTGCACCATTTTAACAAACAGGTTTCCTCTTTTATCTATCCTCTTTGATCAAATTTTATAATTATTTATTAGCAAAAAAGCAGGATTTTCCTACTTTCAATCGTCAATCATACCTACTTACGCTTTTTTAGTCAAGAAATTTTCTATAGCCAAGGCCACGTCTTCCCATTCAAAACCCCGACGAAGAAGCAAATCCTGCATCTTTTTTTTCATTTTTAGTTTGTCACTATCCTTAAATCTCCAACGATTTTTTTCTAAGACCGCTCCAGCCTCATCATATCCAGCCAAGACCTCCTCTTGTAATAAACGCTCGACAAGCTTACTATCAAGCCCCTTTACATACAGCTCTTGTTTAATTAAATTTTTACCCTTTTTAACTTTTGTTCGTTGTTCAATAAACCATTTTCCAAACTCAACATCATCAACATAGTGCAATTTCTCGAGTCTCTTTATGATCCCTTCCTGTTCGACATCAGTAATACCAACCTTCGTAGAGATATTTTGTAGCTTGATGATAACTTCCTTTTGCGATCGGGGACGAAAACTCAAAAAATGAAGAATTTTATCCCAAACTTTTTGGATACTATCATCATCCTTTAATTTACTAATCTCGTCTTGTGATAAATTATCACCCAGTTTGATTTTTTGAATTTCCCAAAGATCAGCCGAAACTCCAAAAGCGAATTTTTCATCCAAATAAATATTCAGACGTTTTCGATTCTTCTGGCTTTTTACGGCTGTAAGTTGAGGCATAAAACTTATTCTTCTTCAGATTCCATATCTTTATTTTTTTTGCCTGTATCTTCCATACCTACTTCCATCTCATCAACACCGTTTTTGACCTGTTCCCTAATCCTAGCTTCAATCTGAGCAGTAAGAGGTTTATTCTCTTTCATAAAAATCTTAGCCGCTTCCCGTCCCTGACCAAGTCTAGTTTCTCCAAATTGATACCATGAACCTGATTTACTTACTACTTTAAGATCCACACCCACGTCCAAAAGGCTTCCCTCTTTTGAAACACCTTCAAGATACATAATGTCAAACTCGGCCATACGGAAAGGTGCCGCCAATTTATTTTTGACAATCTTTACTCGATGTCTTCCACCAATATTTTCCCCGTGTTCTTGGATCTGTCCAACCCGACGAATATCAATCCGGATTGAAGAATAAAATTTCAAAGCGCGACCACCAGGAGTAGTTTCGGGATTTCCAAACATCACTCCAATCTTTTCGCGCAATTGATTGGTAAAAATTACACAGGTTTGAGATCTCGAAATCGCACCCGTTAATTTTCTTAAAGCCTGAGACATCAACCTTGCCTGAAGACCCATATGTGAATCACCCATCTCTCCTTCGATCTCTGCTCGAGGCACAAGAGCAGCTACAGAATCAACCACAATTAAATCAATTCCTCCGGATCTCACTAAAGTTTCGGTAATTTCTAAAGCCTGTTCACCAGTATCCGGCTGCGAGATAAAAAGATCTTTAATATTCACTCCAATTTTTTGTGCATACATAGGGTCAAGGGCATGTTCTGTATCAATATAAGCTGCGACCCCACCTCTTTTTTGCACCTCGGCCACAATATGAGAACAAACAGTCGTCTTTCCTGAAGATTCCGGACCAAAGATCTCGACAATACGACCTTTTGGTACTCCACCGATTCCCAGAGCCAAATCAATTGCGATTGAACCGGTAGGAATAACATCAACACTAAGATGCCTATTATCTCCTAGCTTCATAATTGATCCTTTTCCAAATTGTTTTTCAATCTGAGCAATCGCATTTGCTATTGCTTGTTTTTTACCATCATCAACCATTATAAAAATACCTCCTTAGGCAGATATAAAATTATTTTAGATTTATGATTCTAGAAAATCTTTAACGGTTTTCATATACGTATAGGCAGTTGGAATAAGATCATCGAGATACACACACTCATCTTTTCCGTGTAAATTTTCAAACCGGCAACCAAAACCGCAAATAACGGGAATCTTTAGCTTCGAAGCCAAAACATTACCATCATTGGCTGGGCCACAAACAGATAAAGGAATTTTTTTATTCAATGTTTCCTGGGCGTTCTTTTGAAAAATCTGAATAATATTGGCATTCTGATCTGATAAATATGGTTCTTCCGCTCCCAATAAACTAAATTCGTAATGGAAATCGGTTTGTTTACTTTTAACTTCTTCTATTAAAGCTCTAATCTCTGAGACCACTTCTTCAGATTTTTGAGAAGGAACTGTCCGGATATCCAAAGATATTTCACAACGGTCAGGAACCACATTGATCGCACTTCCCCCATTTACAATTGAAATTGTTAGCTTTGGACCAAAAGGAAAAAGTGGATTTTTATGGTATTTTAATTGATGATTTGCAAGCTGCTGTAATAAAGGGATGGCTTTTGTAATTGCGTTAATTCCCAGATGCTTTCGCGAACCGGTATGCGCTGATTTCCCATAAACGGCGATTTTAATTCTCACATATCCTCGGGAACCGATAAAAATTTCCTTATCATTGGGATATCCAATAAGTGAAGCATCTGCTTTGATCCCTTCATCCAAAATACTTTTTAAACCCGAGAAGTCTCCGTTATGTTCTCCACCATCAAAAGCCACAACTACCTGACCCTTTAGATTGGGATAGACCTCATGTAAAGCCTTAAAACCATAGATATAAAAAGCTATGGTTGCCTTACAATCAGCGCTACCACGACCAAAAAGTTTTCGATCTTCAATAACTCCGGAAAAAGGTGGGGACTTCCAATCTGATTCTGTTCCCGGTCTGGCAGTGTCTAGAGGAGCCGATAACCAAAGAGTCTTTCCTTTACCGGTGAAAGGATAATACAACACTGAATAATCCGCACCACGCCCGAGTAAATGGGAATCATAATTTAAAACAGTTAGTTTTTGGGCCACAAAATCAGCTAAGGCGTTCGCTCCTTGGGTATCATAGGAAGGAATCTTGACCATCTCCTGTAAAAAAGAGATCATTTGCGGTTCGTACTTTTTGATTTGGTTGAAAAGCTTTCCATCCATAGATGCGTAACTTGTGAACATGTAAATTTGTAACTCGATTCATTTTGGCGTATACCTTTAATATTAAGCCAAATAAACGAACTTGCTCCGAGGAAGAGATACCACAGATTTTATTCTGTGGTAATTCATTATACCCGAATTACTCCTCATTTGCATTATGCAAATCCATCTTTTGTAATTTAAAATGTGATTAATTCGGGTTATACTCAACTACCCTTTATCCCAAATCTAAAAAAGTTGAGTATATACTTAAAAAAGACAGATTTGGTAATGAGAGAAAACAATAATTATAGCTCTTAGCTTTTGACCTCTGTATTTACTACAAACTAATGATTATTATTTATTACTTTTCTATAAACTCAATTAATTTAGGTATATCACACTAATTTGCGTTTGTCTTTGTATCGCAATACAAATTCGTATTTATGGGCGTCATATCAACCACAAAAATGACAGATTATGTAAAGAAAAAATCAGCCAAGCTAAAAAGGATAAAGATTAGAAAAAACCTAATTGTATCTTCAGTTATTAACCACTGTGTTGTATCACTCTTGATCTTCTTGATACCAAAAGTAATTAAAATCACGCTACTAATAAGCTCTGCTAAACTCCATCCTAAATTGTTAACTCCTTGAATTAAGTAAATGACCAAAAAAACAAAGAATTGCATCAGATAAATAAAATATACTGTTCCAGGCATTTTCAATATTTCGCGCGCGCGAATTCTAACCGTATCAATGACTAAAGCTTTGATCCATAAATAGAGAGCTACAAGAAAGAGAGGATTATTAAAAATGAAGTCAGTTGGCTGCGAAAATGGAACCACGATAATGAGAATTACAATGGAAATTAAACCAAAAAGGAAAAAGAAAATAGTAATATAGAGTTCCGAGATCTCTTTGATGAAATTATTTTTTTTAATCATTACTTATTCCGTTAACTCTTTTAAAACATACGGAATTTCGGCAACTAAGTCGGAAGCGTTGAAAAAGAAGGAAACTTTCTTTTTCAATCTATCCCCAGCATAACCATTGATAAAGACCCCAGCCTTGGCAGCAAGACAAAGTTCGTTTTTGGCCGCCAAAGCAGTAATAAGACCTGACAACACGTCTCCGGTTCCACCTTTGGTCATCCCAGCATTTCCGGTCACGTTTTCCCAAAGATCCTCACCATCTGAAACATAATCTTTCTGTCCTTTCAAAAGAATAATTGCATGATATTGCTTACTCATCATAAACACATTTTCTGAAGTCGCGGGCAGGTGAAAAAGAATTTCAAATTCTTTGGCATGTGGAGTCAAAATACAATGCCGGTTTAAAAAACTTTTATCAACCATCTTAATTGCATCGGCGTCGATCACGACTTTTTTCTCTGGATAGTATTTCAAAAAGTTATTGATAGTGTCTTCTGTTTCTTTTGTCTGCTCCATCCCTATCCCAATCAAAACCACGTCAACTAAAGGAATGTATTGGGGAAGATCGACCGAAGTTAAAATAATAAACTCTGCTAGCTCGCTTTTCATCTTTTTGACAATCTCATTATTGGTAATCGCGGAGAAGAAATAAACTACATCCACAATCTTACTAGCCATTTTCGCGGCCAGAATCGGCGCCCCATGATACTTTTCACTTCCTCCAATTATCAGAATTCTGCCATTATTACCTTTATGTGAGGAAGGAAGTGGTTGAACTAAATTTTTTACAATCTCGGAATTAATTTGGGTAATCATATATTCTCACGGAAAAATCCGTGCTCCTCTTTCTCTTTTTCGTTAACCGTGAGAGAGAATAAAAAAATTATCTCATATTGAAGAATAAAATTACAAAATAGCTTTAATTCAATAATTATAATAAGATGAAGGAATGCAAAAAAAATATTCAAAAAGTTTTGATGGAGCAAAGATCTTTTATCACAAAACCCAAAATGATCCCAAAAAATGGCTGATATTTTTACATGGTCTGGGTGGAGATCTGACGGCCTGGGAAAAAGAAAGAAGATACTTCGACCATTTAGGAATCTCTACTCTGGCAATTGATCTGCGAGGACACGGCCTTTCTGAAAGAGGAAAAAACAAAAACTTCTACAAATTAAAAAACCATATTTACGATGTTAAAGTGATCCTCGAAAAGGAACAGATCCAAAAACCGGTTATTGTCGGTCATTGCTTTGGCGGAATGGTCTCGATAAATTACGGGGCGTATTTTCCCAGAGAAGTTGATGCTTTAGTCTTAGTTGATACTAGCTACAAGCTCCCCTTTTTCAGCAAACATAAGACCTGTGCTATCTTTTTGGAAAACATTTTGGAGCAGTTAGCAAAGATCTCACCGGAAAGACATATTGAAAGACATACTCACTTCAAAAACTTTTATGATACTTCGGACGTGGATTTTCGCCGATTATTATCAGATGTTTTGCATGCCTCGATAAAAAGTTATCTGTTTTTATGCTCCAACTTAATTGAATATGACGCCGAAAGTTTATTGAAAAAGATTGTTGATCCGACTCTAGTAGTTGAAGGAACTCGAGACAGCATCTTTCCTCCCAAAATTGCTGCACTCTTAAAAGAAAGACTGATAAATTCGGAGATGGATCTAATTCCTGAAGCCAATCACATCCTAATCATTAATTCTCCCAAAGAACTAAACCAAACTATCGACAGCTATCTCAAAAAAATTAGCTTCTTGAAGTAGATCTATTTTGTAACTCATCCAGATAGTTCTTAACGTTTAGCGCACCGGAAAAATTATAATCTGTTTTTACAAATCCTTCATGAATTTTCAGTAAAGAATCTCTATCGTTCAAGTATTCCCAAAGTGTATTTTTAATTTCTGAATAATATTTAACCGGAGCTTGTGACTGCAGCAAACAATACATATCTACTTCCTGAGGCCCATGCGGGGAGCTAAGAAGATGCGGAATTCCCGTGGCTAAAGAATAAAAAACTAGTTCACTGGGACGAGAAACAATTAGGTTAACGTCCTTCATCATCCATTCATGTCCTACATCAACAAGCTCTTTTGGAGACGAAACATACTGCTTATCAATATATTTCTCGAGTTCTAATCTTTGAATGACATCATCAACATCGTGTTTATACTCATCATGACCACAAGAAATCACTTTTACTTTGACTTTATCTGCTTTGATCTGAGGGGCTAATTCCGTCAGAATATTTATATTATCTTCAATTTGTGATCTCGGACAAAATAATCCCATATAAATTCCGATCGTAAATTTCTGTTTATATAAGTCGTTGTAAACTCGCTTTTGAATCTCCTTCCGTTTCTCCAAAATCCGCGGATCAAGCGGATGCCCAATCACTTTCAAGTTTTTTTCGGGGAGTCCGCAGCTATTCAAACAAACATGCATCGCCTTTGAATTTACGAGATTAAGAAGTCCGTCTGCCCGGTAAAAATCACCCGCCAAAACTCCAGTTTCATCAGGAATCACATTCAGAAGTGGGGTCTTTAGTTTCTGCATATGGAGATAGCTTCTTGCAGCAGAAGTGGTGATCGGATGCAAGGAAATAATAAGATCATACTGTTCAAATTGATACAGATTTCCGATACTTCTACCCAACATTCGACTCAAAAAATCAAGCAGGTTGAAAATAACAAATCGCGAAAAATAATATTTGAAGTCACAGGTATAATTAATTTTAGTGTGAAAAATTCGGGTTGGTTTGGTCATCGCTTTCAAAGCAATCTGGTTAATTAAAAAGTGATACAGCTGCGACCAAAACCGGGTTTTAAAAGAGGGAAAGTTTTTGAGTCCTTCCAACATCTCAATATAGGTAATCTTATGCCCCGCTTTTGCAAGCTCAATCCCGATTGAGTAGGATTCGCGGTAGTGACCGATACCGGTAAGTAGATACAGAATAGCAACTTTCATAGAATTATTTCTCCTTCACAATTTGGATCACATTCTTTAAATGAAACTTGACCTGAATATATTTATCTAGCTTTAACTTTAACATCGGAAACATTGGCTGATTCAGTGCAGCGGTATCAAAATTTATTTCCGGATATTTTTGCATAAAGTTAGTAAATCCTTTGGGAAGCACAAATTCAATGTGCTCGAGAGCTGAAGGACAGATCTGATCTTTTTTGGGCGCTACAAGTTCGATGGCCGAGATTATGTAATTTTTGTAAACTAATGGCTTTTTAAAAGCCACAATTCCCACTCTCCGACCACCCACAATCTCTTCGGACAAAGATTCTCCCAAGGATAGAAACTCTGGCTTTAGTTTATCATAATCCGCATCCGACGACGCTTGATAACCAAGATGGTCAAGTTCGTAGTTAGAAACATCAATTTTTAACTCGGACAGCTTTTGAAAAACTAAATCTAAAAATTGTTCGTAATGATCAAGAATCATAGAAACTCCTTATCGTTTAAAAATTAGAGGCACAAAGACAACCTTTATTTTTTAAGATCTCTTTCTGTTCAATAATCGTGTTTAGAAATTGATTCTGAACAGCGTTACCAACAGCGAATTTCGAATCAAGTGGAGTGTGGTGCTGATAACCACGGCGCTGAAATTCAGAGACCAAAGCCTCATGCCGCAAATACAGAGCTTTTTCTTTTCCTACCCAACGTAGCATTTCCGGATGTTTGGAGTATCCACCTTTCCCGCCATGCTTTACCAGAATATTCCAGAGCCCATGTAGCTCGCGGTGTTCAGCAACAAGATGTTTCTGGCACAGATATTTCGGTTCAAGATCCCAAATCCGCATGAATTAATTCCAATTAAAGGTTAAATCTTCAACAATCTCATCAAATAAAAAACCACCGTCGTCGTAAAACCAGAAATAATGGCCCCCCAAGCAAGATCTACAACAACAATAATAAAAGGCCAGTCTTTAATCGTTGCATAATTGGTAAGATCATAGGTAGCGTATGAAACCAGCCCAAAAAACATTCCGGATAACAACATCGTAGTCAGGCTACCCTGCTCTTTATTTGGCATAATTACAAAAAAGACAATGCCACCCACAAAAAGTAGATAAAAGATCAACGCCGCCAAAAGATTGGGATCATCGCGCATCAAAAAACCCAGATGTTCTCCATAAAAATCTTTGGCAATTAGCGATAACCACAAAAAATCAATCGCCAGAAAAACCACCAAAGCTAAACCATATATTTTGACTACATTCATTTTTAACTCCTGAAGTTATCTATAACTTCGAATTTTTTCTTCGACACTTTTGGCTAATTTGACAAGCAACTCATTGCTAACTAACTTTGCTGAAGAACGGCCGATACGCACAAACTTTATCTCCGGATCAACCACCATATAGATATCAAGATACTCACCTGGAGCTTTATCGGAAATCGAAATAAAGTTTTCCAAACCGATCGAAGGTTCGGAAACAATAGTTCGATCCAATATTTCCAAACCTTTTTTCTGCTTTTCCGCCTGACCATACCCAACATCCACCACCACAAAATCTACCTTATCGGTGTAGTAATTACATCCTACTGACATACTGTTTGAATAATCTTCAGTTTTTACAATCGTTTTATCTATCGCTACACCGGCCATCTCTTTGGTAAATTCATTACAGACATCGAGACCAAAAGAATACTGTCCGGTTTTTATAAAATCACCGTTTGAATTAGTGTTGGAATTGTTGTTTGAGTTGTTGGAATTATTATTCCCGGAATTATTATTTCCGGAATTGTTGCTGATGGCTTGATAGGCAAAAAATCCGCCTCCAGCAACAACAGCAACAGCTAAAATTCCAATGACTAATTTGTTAGTTAGAAGTGCTTTCATAAGGAAACCTCCTTTAATTTAGAGTAGTTTTATCTCCATGCTGGATTTAAAATAACAGTTTTCAATAGTTATTCGGCTATCTGGGACAGAACCATTTGAATTAATTTCGGTGACTTCTCCGGAAAAAGTTCCTTCAATATTGCTACCATTAAATTTAGTGACATCCACTTTAAAAGAATCCCCGTTATCAAAATCGGTCCCAAAACTTTTGGAGACACCATCACCATAACTGATTCCGACATTACTTTCGGCTTTTGTCTGCGTATAGCTGCTAACTGAATTTGCCGGAATTGCGACCTGCAAACTGTGAGGCGTTCCTCCGTTTTCGACATCTTCTCCTGCCATTAGTAGAATAGATTCTCTTTTTGTCGTCGCATCTACAAAAGAATTCACGATAATCATCTTATGGTAAACATCTTTACGGTTATCAATATCACACTTAATATAATTATCGGTCAGAATATTAGTATTAGAATTTGTCTCGTTTGAAGAGCTTGGGGAAGAATTTTTGTTTTTGAAAAAGAAAAAGTAGATCAGAAAAAAGATAATAAGTAACAGCAAAAAAAGAATCACAAAAAGTAGTTTTTTGTTTTTCATGGACGGCTCCTTGAGCATAAATATATATCTAGATTTTAACAGGAAGGAAGAAAAGAGGAAAGAGCTAGACAATCCGACCGCCCTCTTTGATCATCCAGGCATAAAAGTCCCCCGGGCGGGAATGAGCAAAACCGATATCAAAGCGTAAGAAAATATCTTTATAATCAGTATTGATAAATACAGTTCGGAATTTATCCTCAAGACCATCGAAACTGACGCCATAGGGATCGGGAAGAAGGTTGAAAACTTCTGCCCGCGTTAACGTGGTCTCGATGTCAAACTGCATCACTGGCACTTTGTTGTAATCGGAATAAACAAATTCGAACTTCGGATTGCGATTTACTGTGGTATTCGTGATCCCTTTTTCATTTTCGGCTTTGGTACAGGGAATGATAAACGGCCACTCCTCACCCTCCGGGTAACGGACAAGGTAACAACTTTCCGCAATCATTTCCCGAAAGGAAAGATATTCTTTTTCCGGGATATCCACGCTCGAAAAGTTCATTCCGGTATGATTCACCTCTTTGCATTTTCCTTTGAATCGCGAAAGTAACTGTGCTAGCGTCAACTGATAATATTTCTTACGATTAGCGGTAACGACGCAATATTCGCCCGCTGCATCTTTTTTGATTTCAAATTTTTTATTTGAATCAGAAGCCGATTGTAATTTCGGTACATTGAAACCAAAGCGCAAACCACCAGCTTGATAGAGTTTTTGTGGTATTTCCGGATCCTGAAATGAAACCGATACCGCTTCTTCGTCAAAAAATATTTCCGTGGTAGGAAGAAGTTTCCGACTACCGAGAGTTATAGTCTTGTCATTAAGCATTTTCACGTTATGGCAAGATGATAATAACGAAATGAAATCAGCAGCAAAGCTCTGATTCCAAGGAGCAGTAGATTTTCTGAGTTTGAGTTGGATGTTATTAATCATAAAATTATACTTCTAAAATATATTATTTTTTAAATCTGATTTGCTTGCTGATCATCAAAAAAGCGTTTTATTTCGTTTGATAATTGTTCCAATGTCAAAGATGATTTTATAAGAAATTTGATCGCTCCAAGTTTTAAACACTCATTAACTATTTGTTCATTACCGAGATTTGAACAGACCATGATAGGAGTATTTTTTGAAATGTCATTCGATTTAATTCTTTTTATTACTTGCATTCCGTCAAATTTTGGAAGCATTATGCAAGTGATAATTAAATCGTACTTATTAGTAAAAGCTAAGTTAATGCCTTTTTCACCATCCAGAGCAAAATCAACAGTATAACCTGCTCCTTCGAATGACTCTTTCAAAATTGAAACTAAATAATCACTATCTTCAATCCAAAGTATTTTTTTAGGCATAAAAATTATTTATATAAATATTCAGAATTTATTTTTGCATACAGATTTTTCTGAAACGCAAAGAAAATTGATCTAATATCTTCAACATCACCAAGAGACTCTTCTGCATTTGCAATTGCTTGATATTTTAGATTCAACAATACTGGTAGTTTTTCTTCGTCCAATTCTTCAACACCCTTTTCTTCATATTTAGATAAAACAAAATCCAAGAATTCTTTTTGTTTTGTATCTAAACCTTTGTAAATTTTATCTTTTGATTGTTCAACTCGCTGCACCCTCGTAATCGGTTGAGTTAAAAATGATATGTATGAAAGTACGTCGAATAAATCACTCTGTTCTGCATCAATCATTTTTTGTAATGTTTCTAGTTCATCCCTACCATAACCAATTTCCGCTATTTTATCTAAAAATGCCTTACGAGTTGTCGGGTTGGACCAAATCTTTCGGAGCTCTTCTTCACTTTGGAAAAACTCCGGCATGGTACCAAACATCTTATCCATAAACTCCTGAATTGAAATCGGTTTTCCATCGGCACTCCAAAATGAAGTTGCAATCATGTGTTTTATCTCTCGTTCTTTCCCATCCCGTAATTTAATTTTCAATATTTTTTTCGGTGTATTTCCACATTGACATGGAAATTTCCCGCATACAGGACATAATGCATGTTCTTTAATACATACGCATGGTTCTTGCCCACAAACCGGACAAATTCTAGGAGGCTTTACATCACAAATACAAGGATCCTTTCCACACTTTAAACAAATTTCAGCCATTGATTCACCATCCCATTCCGGATCAGAAAAATGCTTGTGAGCATCAACAAAGTCATATATCGTAAAATATTCTTTTCCGTCAAAAAGTCTCGTTCCTCGACCAATAATCTGTTTGAACTCAATCATGGAATTGATTGGTCTCATCAAAACAATATTTCGGATATTACGTGCGTCCACTCCGGTAGAAAGTTTTTGTGAAGTCGTGAGAATTGTGGGTATTGTTTTTTCATTATCTTGAAATTCACGTAAAAACTGATCTCCTCGAGCTCCATCATTGGCAGTAACGCGGACACAATAATTTGGATCTTTACTATCTTTCATTTGATTAATTAAGTCTCGAACCGCCAGCGCATGATCTTGGGTGGCGCAGAATATAATCGTCTTTTCGTTTTGGTTTATTTCATCTAATATTACACGAACTCTTTTGGCCTCACGCTCTTTGATAACAATAATTCGATTGAAATCAGGTTCTTCATAAATTTTGCCTTCTTCTACTTCTCCTTCAATTATTTGATCGTCAGAAGTATACACATAATCATCAATTGTGGTTTTGATTCGTTTAATTTTGAAAGGTGTCAGAAATCCATCGTTTACACCTTCTTTGAGAGAATAAATATATACTGGTTCTCCAAAATATTTATAAGTATCAATATTATCTTTTCTTTTTGGAGTAGCCGTGAGACCAAGCTGAACTGCTGGAGAAAAATATTCCATAATCCCTCGCCAATTACCTTCATCATTTGCCCCGCCACGATGACATTCGTCAATAATAATAAAATCAAAGAAGTCAGGAGGATAATCGCCAAAATATGGCGAACCATTTGGACCGCTCACAAAAGTTTGGAAAATCGTAAAATAAACACTCCCACTCATTGGAACTCCACCTTTTTTACGAATATCAAGGGTATTGATACGAACTAGCGCATCAGAAGGAAATGCGGAAAAGTTATTGTATGCTTGATCAGCTAAAATATTTCTATCAGCCAAAAATAATATTCTTGGTCTACGAGCTCCATCTCGTTTCAGATTCCAACGAGTTTGAAAAAGTTTCCAAGCTACTTGAAAAGCCACGGCAGTTTTTCCGGTTCCAGTTGCCATGGTCAAAAGAATTCTAGGTTTTTCTTCTGATACTGCATTCAAAATATTATTGATGGCAATTTCTTGATAATACCGTTTTCCGTATTCGCCTTCATTAGGTATGCTGGCAAATTTATCTTTCCATTCATTCCAACCCGCTTTGCCAGCAGGTAGGTCTAAAAATGTTTTATTCCATAATTCTAAAGGAGTCGGAAAACTGGCAATATTTCCTTCTTTTCCAGTTTCCATGGAGATTTCATAAAGCTCTTTACCATTAGTGGAATAGGTATAGTTAATCTTCATTTTTTGCGCATACGCTTTGGCTTGAGCCACACCTTCAGTCGCTTCAAAGTTTTCAGCTTTAGCTTCTATGACTGCAATTTTGCGATTTTTATATACCAAAATATAATCAGCAATCTCTGATTTACTTCGAACTCCCCCGGACTGAATTCTTCCTTCGGTAATACGATATTCACGCAGGATTTTTGATCCTTCGACTTCACCCCAACCACTAGCTTTTAATTTTGGATCAATATATTCGGCTCTTGTTTCTGATTCGTTCATATTATTTCCTAAATAGTTTAATATAATCATCCATCACAAAAATACGGTTTCGGGAAAAACCTGTTTTTTCCTTTAGAATACCTAAGGTTACAAAATCCTGCACTAGGTTATTTGCAGCGACATACTGAATATCAAGAATTTTTTCCACGTTTTTAATACTTATCACCGGTTCAGAAAACAAATTTATGAGGAGATCTCGTCCTCTCTTGGACTTTTTACCCAAGGTGGAAATCTTACCCTCAAAGATACTTCGAAGGGTAATAATATTCTCAAAGGTTCTTTTTGATTTTTTTGCGGTCTCGGTCACACCTTCCAAGAAAAATAAAATCCACTGCCCCAAATCATCACTTCTTCTTACCTTATCAAGAGAGTCATAATAAGATTGTCTATGTGTCTCAAAAAAATCAGATATGTACAGAACAGGATATTTCAAAAACTTTTTCTCAATAAGCTGAAGAGAAATAACTAAACGACCAATACGCCCATTACCGTCTAAAAATGGATGAATAGTTTCGAATTGATAGTGTCCAATTGCTATTTTAATAAGGACAGGTATGTCGAGAGAATTGTTATGCCAAAACTTTTCCCAATCAGATAGTAATTCCGGAAGATGCTGAATATGTGGGGGAACGAAATGGGCGGTATCTATAGATGCACCACCAATCCAATTTTGACTTGTGCGAACTTCTCCGGGGCGTTTAACTTCTCCCCGCACACCAGACAAAAGAATATGATGCACTTCTTTAACCAAACGCATGGAAACAGGTAACTGCTTCAAATTACTAATCGCTTGATTCATGGCCGTTATGTAATTCTGAACTTCTTTCCAATCATCTCTTTTTTCTGGATCAATTTCATCCTCTGAGAGAAGAGCTTCATCCATTCCCGTCTTTGTGCCTTCAATCTTTGACGAACTCACTGCCTCAGACATCACATGCATCTGGATAAAAAAATCTACATCCGGCACGAGCGTCCCGTAAGCATTGAGCTCCCCCAAAAGTCGCGTAGCTTCTTCCAAAGAGACCAATATCTTTTTATTATCTATATCAAAGTCATGATTAACGAGTGTCGGTAAAAAATACTCATAATGATGAGCTGTGTTCGGTTCAAAAACTATATTTTTACCTGATGTATAATTCTTCATAAAAGTAATATAACATTCCTTATTATTATTTGCAAGGCTAAAAGATAATATAAATAATCATACTATCTTTTGAATTCTGCCAAAAATCTATAATTCTACACCAAAAACTCTTTCGTCATTGTCATTCCCGTCCCCGCCTTCGCGAGGATAAACTCCAGCGGGAATCCAGATTTATAGTTCTCCATTAAAAGCTTTTTTGAGAACTGATTTTTTCAGTTCTTCTAGATCTGCTATTTTTTGTTTATATATTGCTTCCAGCTTTTTGGTTTCAGCAGAAAGCGCATCGAGTTTGGCGACGATGGATTTTTGTTCGGGAATAGATGGAATATCAATTTTTTGAATTTTAAAAATTGCATGCGTAATGTCTGGTTGAGCCACTCTTCCAGCTAGATCTAAAATTTTGGATTTAAAAATTGGATTTTGTAACCAAATAAACAAATAATCCTTGGTTAATACTGATTTCGGTACAATCTTAAATGAGTTGTTATGCAAAATACCTTTCCTACCCCTAAAAACTAACCCTAATGAGCCCGTTCTTGTATAAATAATGTCTGATTCGTTTACGAGAGCATTTTTAGGGTAATTATTAGGATCAATATATTGTTCTTCTGTATTATTTTTTAAGTCCTTAATCCTTAATAAGGGTAAATTACTTTTTTTAACTAATGCATGTTTAGTTTTAGCATTTATAGCTATTCCTTGGTATAAATCACAAACATCGCCCAAACTTTTTTCTTCCCAATCCTTCCCCGGATTTGCAAAGACACTCTGCAAATACGATTCAAAAAGCTCTTTTGTATTTTGGAGATTTTTTCCCGCATTTTCTTTCGCTTTTTCTATCTTTTCAAAAACCTCATCCAGGATTTTGACGATGCGGTGTTGTTCGGAGAGGGATGGGAGAGGGATTTTTATTTGTTTTAAAATCTTAACTGAAGCAACGTTTTTAATTGCCACCCCTTTTGAAATTTTTTTTAGACTATCTTGAAAGCCTTTGCTTTGCATCCATAACTTCAAAAATTCATTTGATATTTGTTTTGATGGGGTTAATTTCAGCAATGCTTGATTAATTATTCCTTTTTTAATGTTTTTTGGAGCTATTGCTATTTTTCCCATTGTTCCCGAACAGCTCATTATTAAATCACCTGATTTTAATTCAAATCTTTCCATTTCTTTAAATTTTTTTTCATCAATAAAGTATCGGCTATTATCAAATTGATTGTAAATTGCATGCTGTTGCTCATAAACCGCATAACCGTCTTTCTTGAAAATAGATTTCGTAAGACTTCCCCCGAAAGGTCCTCTTACAAAATCACAAACCTCACCGAGTTTTTTTGTTTGCCAGTTAGTTTTCATACTTTTCTTGTTAAATCAATAATCATTGGGACATTTGATTTTACTGCCTTTCCTGCAACTATTGCGTTGTATTGTTTTAAATTTGGCAACGTCAACACAAGATCTTTTCCAACATAATTACCTAAAAAATTAAAACTTGTTTCATCAAATGCTTGGAAACAGATTACTGTATTACATTGAGTCAAAATTGTTTTTGAGACATTTGCCGTTCTCTGTGCAATAACAAGCAAACCAATTCCATATTTTCTTCCCTGTAGAGCTATTTGCCCCATTTTATTTACAATTGCCTTGCTATCGAAATTATTAACTCCTAAAAAGGATGCTTCTGGTACTATTGTATGAGCTTCTTCTAATACAAGAGATATTTTTGTGGGGGTTTTTTCATCATATTTCTTTTTTGAAAAATTAAATATTGCTTCAAAAAGTTTCTCGGTTGCATTTATAACTTCAACTGTATTACTCATTACTGGCAATTCAACGATACCAATTTTATCTGAACCATTTAGAAAATTATCAATATTGTCTTTATTTAAAACTGTAACAATAACTTTAATATTTTCTAATTCCGTTTTCCATTCGCCGGTAAAATCAACACAGATAATTTTAGTATCTTTTGTAAGTTCTTTTATAATTTCGCGGGCTAGAAAAGATTTTCCCGATCCAGTTACCCCTAAAAGTGCCATATGATGACTAACAGCATGATCTAGGTTAATAACAGAGGGTAGTGTCGTATTTGGGATTATCCCGAGTTTGTATTCAGGATATTTAAAACTTTTCACCTTTATATCAGATGTATTTGCTTTAAAAACTGGAGTATTGATAGACGGAACCCAACCAAATTTTTGAAATGATAATTTATCATTTTGCCATTCTCCAAGCTGAATTGCTTCACCCTCAATAAAGCCAGTTTCGTTTTGGGCTTCTAACTTCTCTTTTTCAGTACTACCTGCAATTACTTGATAAAATAATCTCTTATCGCCGACCTTTAATTCAAGCAAATCACCTTCCTGTAAGTCATCACTCTTTTTTGAATACTCAAATTTAATTTTTCCAATAGTAGAGTTTTCAATAACTATGCCCACAAGACTATCAACATTTAATTCTTTATTTGTTGTATCAACCTCCTCAGAGTCAATTATTTTATAAACCATGTTTTTTTCTAGCTTTCCACCTTTTTTTTCAATTTCTCCTAATTGAAGAATTTTTGCCCATTTTCCCTGATTTAGTAAATATGTATCAAAAACTATTCCTGTAATAATAAAATCTATTGTATCTTGCATGGAATACATAAACTTAACCACATCAAATTTTTTTATACTCTTTCTGTCCTTAAGAAGCTTTACAAGAAAAATCTTTTTTGACTGAACGCCAAATATTTCCCCAATCTGATCCCCTACGTCCTTTTTAATAGAAATGGCGAAACTTCCGTGAATATTTTTCGGATTTATTGATAAAATACAAAACCACAAAATGAATAAAATCAGAGTGTAGAGATTCTGAATTGAATGGTACGTTAGTAAAAAATAAATAAAGACAGAAGAATAAAGTACTCGCCCCTGCCCAATAATAACCACAACATCTTTAAGTTTAGTTGCTACTTTATTTCCCCAATAATCTGGACTTTTATCCTTATCATCAAGAGAAAGTGCAATTATGGAGGCGGCGAGAAGTAGAATCAATATAACAATCGTTGTCCACCAAAACACTATATTCTCAAAAGAAGTTTTAATTGCGAGGAATACCAATAAAAGTGGAATTACGTTTGTGATGACATTTTTCGGCGAGGTGTAATAGGGTTCAACGAATAAAATAGAAAACATAATCATAAAAATGCCTGAATAAAACCATAGATCTTTAGTTTCTGTGCTTGGTAAAAAAGTTCCAAAAGAAAAATATTGGACAATCACAAAAACAACAAAAAAAATGCCAAATATTATGAATCTATTTTTCGTTAAAAAACTAATATTTTTAAATAAATCTTTCATATAAGTTTTTTAATATTACTTAAAATATTACCACTCTCCTCGTCCAGCTTCCTCATCTCTTTTAGTATATCCTTCGGTTCTCTCAAAACCACTTCATCATTTTTATTCGGATTTTTGACTGATAAATCAAATGTTTTTTGATCAATATTCTTCACATCCTCACTCCACGAATTTCCACTATCTGCCTTCGTCTTTTGCAATTCCACAAATTCCGCCAAATCGTTTTCATTTAAGGGATGACCTTTACCGAGATTACGAGCGAGATTGAGCTGGTAGAACCACACTTTTTTCGTCGGCGCGCCTTTTTCGAAAAACAAGACCACAGTCTTTACCCCAGCTCCAGCAAAAACCCCACCAGGTAAATCAAGCACCGTGTGCAGATTACAATTCTCTAGAAGGAGTTTGCGCAAAGAAACAGAGGCATTATCAGTATTGCTTAGAAAAGTATTCTTGATAACAATACCAGCCTTCCCGCCAGCTTTTAGAATTTTAATAAAATGTTGGAGAAAAAGAAAAGCCGTTTCGCCAGTCTTGATCGGGAAGTTTTGTTGGATTTCTCGTCCGATACCAGCACCAAAAGGTGGATTAGCAAGAACTACATCGTAACGATCTTTTTCTTGAATATCGTTAATATTTTCCGAAAGCGTATTCATATGTCTGATATTCGGCGCTTCAATACCGTGCAGGATCATATTCATGATGCCGATGATGTAAGCGAGAGATTTTATCTCTTTACCATAAAAAGTTTTATTTTGAAGTCTTTCCATCTCACCCGAAGAAAGCGTGGATTTATTCTGCATAAGATAATTATAAGATTCCACCAAAAATCCTGCGCTTCCACAAGCGCCATCATAAATAGTTTCACCAATCTTCGGTTTCACTACCTTAACAATAGTTTTAATAAGTGGCCGTGGCGTGTAGTATTCACCACCGTTTCGTCCGGCGTTCCCCATATTCTTAATTTTCGCCTCATAGAGATGAGAAAGCTCGTGTTTCTCTTCGTACAAGCGAAAATGCATACCATCCACAATATTCAAAATCTTCCGTAAGGTATAACCGCTCACTATTTTATTTTTCAGCTCATGAAAAATCTCACCAATTTTATACTCAATAGTGTTTGGTTCTTCTGCTCTGAATTTCTTAAGATAGGGAAAAAGTTTGTTGTTTACGAAATCTTTAAGATCATCACCATCCAGCGCTTTGTTGTGATCCAATTTACCATCGCCATTTTTGGGACAAGCCCATGTGTTCCATCGGTATTCTGGAGATAAAATATATTCGTATTTCTTACCAGCTAGAGCTGCTTCTGTCTTTTTGGTCTCCTCGAGATCATCCAGATATTTTAGAAATAGAATCCAGGAAGTTTGTTCAACATAATCAAGTTCCGTAGCACAACCAGAATCAGTACGAAGAATATCATCAATGTTTTTAAAGGATTGTTCAAACATAGTTTTTATTTGTTAAATACTACTGTAGTATAAGTCTTTTTGATTATTCAGACAATAAAAAACAGGAAAATATCTATTTGATAGGCCTTACAATCCCCACTTCTTCATCTCATACCTTCCACTCTTCTCAAGCAAACTAATCTCCTCTTTGATCACCTTAATATCTTCATCATTAAGTGGAATGAAGGGATCGTAGAAACCAGTGGCGCGGTCGGGGAGATAGACGGATTCCGGAAGAGGCTGATATTTCACGCCCAGAACCCGACCAAAAACATGCATATGTAAAACCGGCTTTTTATTTTGCTTCCACGCCCAATTTCCCATCTCCTGATAGTTAATCTTAAGAACCGGTATTCCCCGCCTATTCATGCCTTTATAGAGCGCTTCCCCCATCATCGAGTATAGACGTATATATTCAATCGCCTGACGCGGAGTCAACATCGTGCAGTCTTGGATAGACTCGTCAAGCGAATAAACGCGCAGATGCCCGCCTTCTTCACGGCTCACAAACGGTTTTGGGTGTGGATGCACTGTAAAATTTTCGGTTTTGTAGATTTCAATCACTTTTTATTAATATATTTCAATAAAGCAACAATGCCAAGAATCAACAACGTTACAACAAGAAGATAAATAATCCAAGAGAAAAACATCACACCTCCACCACTACCACCCATCATATATCCATAATCCATCATAATATTTCTCACCTCCCTTTGTAATCCAGATACTGGTCGGGGATACTGGACTCGAACCAGCGACCTTACGCACCCCATGCGTACGTTCTAGCCATCTGAACTAATCCCCGGGACAGTGATAGTATACGAGAAATAGGCAAAAATCTCAATGGAAGAACAAAAAAGCACGCGGTTACGCGTGCTTTTATAAATTTCAAAATGAAGAACCTTAACGTTTTGGAGAAGCTTTGTGCTTGCGTGCTCCCATGAGTCCGAACTTGTGACGTTCTTTTTCTCGAGAATCACGGGTCAGAAAATCTTGTTTGCGTAAAATTTTATGAAATTCGCTATCAAATTTATCCAAAGCTCGGGAAACTCCATGAATGATTGCGCCTACCTGTGCATGTACACCACCACCAAGGACTTTGATCGATCCGTCAAAACGGTTACGACGACCAACAGCAATAAAAGGTTTTTCGAAATGATGGATGGCGTTTGGTCCCACCCCTTTTAAAAATTCTATAGCGGGGATACCGTTAATGGTAATTTCGCCTTTACCTTCCCATAGTCGCACTCGGGAAATCGAGGTCTTGCGGCGACCGACAGCATAAACATATTTATAAGCAGCCACAACTTTTTCGACTTTTTCCGGTGTTTCGATCTTTTCCACTACTTTTACCGCTTTTTCTGGTTTCTCAGTTTTTACAACCACTTTTTCTGGCTTTTGCTTTGGTTCAACTTTTGCGTGTTTTTTATCACTTACTTTTTTTACTGGTTTCACTTTTACTCCTCTACCTTTAAGGTTTTCAATTCTTTACTTTGATATTTATGATTAGCATCATTAAAAATATGGACTTTTTTGAGCATCGCTTTTCCCATTCTGGTTTTTGGGGTCATCCCAGAAATTGCATTTTCTAGAACTTTTCTCGCATCTTTAGCTCGTAGCTGTTTCAAAGTCGCGGTTTTTAGTCCACCTGGAAATCCGGAGTGATGATGATAAAGCTTATCTTCTTCTTTGTTTCCGGAAACGGCAATCTTTTTGGCATTGATTATTACTACATTATCGCCCATGTCCATATAAGGAACGTAGTTTACCTTTAATTTCCCGGAGATCACCTCCGCCACAGTTTTGGCCAGTCTCCCCAAGATTTTATTTTCCGCATCGATAATATACCAGTTTGAAACTTGATCTTTCTTTTTGGTATATGAAGTTTTGTTATTATAAGTCTTCATTATTTCTGCTCCTTACTCTCTTTAGTTTCCTTGGTTTCTTTTTTGGCTTCCTTAGTCTTGACCTCTTTTTTTGCTTCTTTGGTTTTCTTTTCCGGTTTTGCTTTACCTTCTTTTCTAATGATAAGCTCTAAAATCGCCATTGGAGTCCGATCAGATTTTCGGGGGCCAAGCTTCAAAATTCTTAAATATCCACCGGCATGGTCTTTAAAACGTAAGGAAATATCTTTATATAATTTTTCGGCCGCTTCTTCAGTATAGAGAAAAGCGGAGATACGACGACGGGAGGAAAGATCTTGTTTTTTGGCTCGAGTAATCAGCTTTTCCGCAATTGGACGCACAATTTTGGCTTTGGCCAAGGTCGTGGTAATCCTTTCGCTTAAAAATAATGATTGAACTAAATTACGATAAAGGCTATCTCGTTCCCCTTTTGATCGATTAAATTTTTTCTTTTTTATTCCATGTCGCATAGTTTTTTATCTTTTCTTAATTAAATTACTCTTTAAAGGATAATCCCATCTCATCTAATTTAGCTTTGATCTCTTTGATTGATTTCGCGCCCAAATTTTTGATTTTAGAAACTTCTTTTTCTTTTTTGGCTACAAGTTCGCCGATAGTTTTGATTCCAGCACTACCCAAGCTATTTACTACTCTCATAGGTAAATCAAGCTCTTCGATCAAGACATCCTGTTCCACCTTTTCTTCTTTGATCTCTTCGCTAGGCATCTCGTCAACCTCTTCCGGAGACACCACGAAGCTGTAGTAATCGCGAAGAATTTCCGCGGCTTTTTTCAAGGCTTCTTGAGGTTCGATCTCTCCGGTTGTCGTTACTCTCATCACCAATTTATCAAAGTTGGTTTTGCCACCGACACGAGTATCGGAAACTGAATAATCAGCGTCAAGTACCGGAGTAAAAATACCATCAACCGGAATCACTCCAAGCTCTTCAATCTGTTGTTCTTCAGCTGGTAAATATCCCTTGCCCATTTGAACTTTGAATTCGATTTTCAAAGTAGTTTTTTTATCGGCTAAGGTCGTAATATACTGATCCGGATTCAAGACTTTGAGTCCGGAAGGACATTCGATATCGGAAGCTTTGACCTCTCCGGGACCTTTTTTCACTAAAGTCATTGTCCCTTCTGTTTTACCTTCGAGTTTAACCTCAATTTTTTTGATATTGAGAACTAGATCGACCATATCTTCTTTTACCCCAGGTAAGGTCGTAAATTCGTGTTTGGCTCCATCAATTTTGATGCTGGTAATAGCTGCCCCTTCCAAAGAAGTCAAAAGAACACGTCGGAGTGAATGTCCGAGAGTGAGACCAAAACCATTTGGTAATGGTTCGATCACAAATTCGGCATATTTCGCTTTTTCGTTTGTCTTGCTTAGGTTAGGTTTTACTTCAAAAATCATATATTGCTCCTTGTCGAAAATTTTATCTAGAATAATATTCAACGACTAATTGTTCGTTTAAAGTTAAATCAATATCTTCGCGTTCCGGAATCCGATCAACCTTAATCATTGGCCCTTTCTTCTTCAGCCAAGTAGGAAGGTCTTTATTCTCTTCCTTCATCTGTTTAAGTACTTGAACATTGTCTAAAGTTTTGGTTTTTAAGGTAATCACGTCGTCTTTTTTGAGTCCGTAAGAAGGAATCGTCACTTTCTTATCATTCACAATTACATGTCCATGACTGACAAATTGACGCGCCATTCGATTGGTTTTCACAAGTCCGGAAAGGAACAAAACTCGATCTAAACGGGTTTCGAGTAATTGCAAAAGTCGTACTCCGGTTTGTCCTTTGGTCCGAAAAGCCATCTTCATATAACGAGCAAATTGGCGTTCGGAAACTCCGTATATAAATTTAATTTTCTGTTTTTCCTCTAAACGAATTCCATACTCAGACTTTCGCTTTGGACGAGTAGTACGAGCTTGAGTACGATAGTTTTTCTGTACTTCTTCAGTAGCAATAAGTCCAAAACGTCGCAGTTTCTTCTTTACCGGACCTGTATAACGTGACATTTTATAAAAACCTCCAAAAAAAATTAAATACTAATTTTAAACTCTTCTTCTTCCTTTGGGACGGCATCCGTTGTGTGGAATCGGAGTTACATCTGCTAAGGAAACGATCTTTAAACCTGCATTTTTAACGGATTTAACCGCTGCATCTCTACCCATTCCCGGACCGGAAATAATCACATCAACCTGCTTCATTCCACCTTCGGCCATCTTAGCCGCCAGGTTTTCAGTAGCCTGCGAAGCCGCATAAGGAGTGGATTTTCGGGCTCCTTTAAAACCAACTTTTCCAGTCGAACCCCAACCTAAAGCATTTCCGTTCAAATCAGTAATTGTGATAATGGTATTGTTAAAAGACGCTGTAATAAAAACTTTTCCATGGAAAGGAATAATTTTTTCGCGTTTCTTCTTCACCGTTTCTTTCGGTTTATTTTTGATCACTCTCTTAATAACGTTTTTGTTTTTATCTTTTTTGCCCATAATTATTTTTAGTTAATTTATACTTTAGGTTTTTTCGAGTTTACGTTTCATCCCACCGACGGTAACACGACGACCTCTTTTGGTTCGCGCATTGTGTCTGGTTCTCTGACCACGTGCCGGAAGTTTCTTTTCGTGACGTTGTCCACGATATGATTTGATCTCGCTATAACGACGAATATTATCACGAATTTCGCGGCGCAAATCTCCTTCGATCTGATAATCTTTATCAATAATCTTTTGAATTCGTGCCACCTCATCTTCATTTAGATCTTTGGCACGCTTATCAATATCGATCTTCGCTGCTGCCAAGATTTTCCTCGAAGAAGTAACACCAACCCCAAAAATATAGGTTAAGGAGTACTCGACTCTTTTATTGTTTGGAATGTCTACACCTGAAATTCTAGCCATAATAAATTATCCTTGTCTTTGTTTATGTTTAGGATTTTTCTTACAAATTACACGAATAACGCCATGTCTTTTGACAACCTTACAGTCACGGCAAAATTGTTTTACTGACGATCGAACTTTCATTATTTATCTTCTCTTTTTTTAATCTGAATTATTTAATCTGCAACTCAGATTCGAATTTTATCTTAATTTATTTAAATCTAAAGGTTATTCTCCCGCGCGTTAGGTCGTAAGGAGAAACTTCTACTTTTACTTTGTCTCCAGGTAAGATCTTGATATAATTCATTCGCATTTTCCCGGAGATATGAGCCAAAACAACCTTCCCATTGGGAAGCTCTACTCTAAAATATGCGTTTGGTAAAGTTTCAACCACAACCCCTTCGGTTTCTAGTTTTTCCTCTTTTTGAATTGTATCTTTTGGTTGTTGCATAGTAAGAACTTAACAAAACGGTATTTTAACAGGATATTAGGCTTTGGTCAATACATAAGGACCTTTATCGGTAATGGCGACGGTGTGTTCAAAAAGACCACCTAGACTACCATCTGCTGTTCTGGCTGTCCAACCGTCATCATCAACAATCACTTCTGCACTGCCCGAAGCATAAATCACCTCAATTGCTAAAACCATATTCGGCTTTAAAAGTTCCCCATGCCCCTTTTTCCCATAACAATATATCGAAGGATCTTCATGCAAATCACGTCCTACCCCATGTCCCGTAAAAATCTTGGAAACGGAGTATCCATCTTTTTCGACTTCAAACTGCATCGCGGCTGAGATATCACCGACCCGATTCCCTGGCTTTGCCTCTTTAATTGCTTTTGTCAAAGATCTCTGTCCCGTCTCTAAAAAACGTACTTTTTGCGGATCTTTAATCCCACCCACAATCATAGTATGCGCCATATCTGTGTGAAATCCGGCGTAAATAAGTCCGATGTCAATGGTAAACACGTCCCCTTCCTGTAAAACATAGTCATTCGGAATTCCATGTACCAGCCCGTCATTAGTAGCAATACAAATTGTGGCCGGAAATCCTTCGTAACCTTTAAAAGAAGGTTTGCCTCCGGTTTCCCTTAACATCTTTTCCGCAATAACGTCAAGTTCTAACGTTGAAATTCCTGGACGTGACATATTAAGTAAAGTATTTAAAGTACGAGAGAGCAAACTCCCACCCTCTTTCATCAATCTTATCTCATTTTCGGTTTTGACGTTGATCACAGTTATTCCTTCACTTTGGAGTAAATATCAGCATCGATTTCCTCAATGCTTTTTTCTCCATTGATCTCTTCCAAAATCCCCTTCTGACGGTAAAATTCTAAAACTTCCGCTTCTTTTTCTTTATATCTTTTTAATCTTTCTTGAATTCTCTTCGGATCATCATGTAGAGAGCCATCCGGAGAACGTCGTCCCCTTTTCAAAAGTCTTTTAATCGCTTCGTCTTCAGACACTTTTAAGTAAAAAACTCGATCAACATCCTGATTATATTTATTTAATTTATCTTCCAAAAAATTCACCTGTGTTATATTGCGAGGAAAACCGTCAATAACCCAACCCTTTTGGCAATCTGGCTCTTTCAAACGAAACTTCCACAAGACAAACATCTCCGTATCCGCAACATAATGACCTAGTGACAACGCTTCGCGGCAGATATCTCCCATCAGTCCCTGATCTTTTTGAGCCATCCGACGAACCAAATCTCCAGAAACTAAATGCGGAATACCCAATTTCTTAGCCAGCAGTTTTCCCTGCGTAGTTTTTCCGCTTCCTTCAGAACCATAAAAAATATAATACATTTATTATCCTTTTTAAATTATAAAATGGCGATTTCAAATATGTGTATCGCCATAAAATGACTCATCATAAAATTTGTAATGTTTTTTGTCTTGAGTTCATTTTAAAAAGCTATCGTAATCTCGCATTGTAAGCTGCGATTCAATCTGCTTCATAGTCTCTACAATTACGGAAACCACAATCAAAATTCCCGTTCCACCAAGGACTATCGAATTAACACCGGTTAAACTTTGACCTACAAAAGGTAGTATCGCAATTACTCCTAAAAAAATTGCCCCTAAAAAAGTTACCCGAGTTAAAATTAAGTTCAAATAGGATTCGGTTGCTTTCCCTGGTCTAATCCCCGGGATAAAACCACCGTATTTTTTGATATCTTCCGCAATCTTCTCGGGATTAAAAGTCACCGCGGTGTAAAAATAGGTAAATCCTACGACTAATATAAAATATAAAATACTGTAAAAAACCTGATCATTAAAAAGTGCGACAACCTTTTTGGCAATATCGGCGATCACAGCGACATTGACATTTTGTAAATATGATCCCAACATTCCTGGCAAAAGCATCATCGACATCGCAAAAATAATAGGAATCACCCCCGCCTGATTAATACGCATTGGTAAGTAATTACGTCCACCCTTAATTCCATGACCTTGAATCTTACGGGCATATTGGACTTCAATCTTTCGCTCGGCCTCATTAACAAAAATTATCCCAGCAATTACCAAGATAAAAATTACCACAAATAAAATCAAATTCAAAAAATTATCCTGACCGGCCACAGAGAAACTCCGAGCAAAATCTAGAGGCATACTCGCGAGAATTCCCACTCCGATAATCAGAGAAATTCCATTTCCCACTCCATACTCGGATATGAGCTCTCCAATCCACATCAAAAACATCGTTCCCGCCGTTAAAGTAACTACCAAGGAAATCAAAGTCACAATCGATAGCTGCCCAATCACCCCTTGATTTCGTAGGAGTATGTACATCCCAAAAGCTTGAACTAGAGCTAAAGGCACTGTTAGCCATCTGGTATATTGGTTCAACTTCTGTCTCCCGTAATCTCCTTCTTTTGCCAAAGCTTCTAAGGAAGGAAAAACCATTTGTAAAAGCTGAAAAATGATCGAGGCGTTAATGTAAGGATTAAGACCCAATGTAATCACGGAAAAATCACGCATTGTTCCCCCTGAAAACATGTTCAAAAATCCTAAAAGTTGATTCTGACTAAATAACGACGATAAAGCATCATGATCAACACCAGGAATAGGGATATGAGAAACAAAGCGGAAAATTACTAACAGTAAAAAGGTTAATAAAAATTTTCTCCGTAGCTCTTTAGTTTTCCAAATATTCTTTAAAGTATTCATTGATGAATATTACTGAAGTTTTAATATACTCAACTTAATCAAGTTTGTTAAAAATGTAGTTGAGTATGACCCATATAATAACATTATAAATTAGAATAATATGGGTATAAATTCAATCTATTTTTAAACTGCTATTTCAGTTACACTACTTCTCAACTTTTCCACCCATTTTTTCAATCTTTATTACCGCACTTTTTGAGCAAGAAATCCCTTTAACAATAATTTTTTTCTGCAGCTCTCCATCACCCAAAATCTTGACGCCATGGTTCCAATTGGTTGGGATAAGTTTCCATTCCACCAAATTCTCTAAATTAATTTCACTACCATCTTCAACGTAATTAAGGATATTTAAATTCAAAATTAAAGGTTTTTTGGATAAACTTTTGAATCCTCTTTTGTAAGGAAGTCTGCGAATAAAAGGAAGCTGTCCTCCTTCGAAGCCTAAACGAACCTTTCCGCGGGCTTTTTGTCCTTTGGTACCACGACCAGAAGTTTTGGCTCTACCAGAACCATAACCAAGTCCAATTCTTTTCTTCTTTTTGTGAGTTGTTTTTACTAAATTATTAATTGCCATATTTATTTACTTTCTTTCGTCTTTTGTTTAATTGCTTGTCTTTCTCCCATACGCTGATTCCTTATTTCATTCCAAGAGCCTAATTTTTTCAAAGCTTTAAAAGTAGTATAAACATTAGCCATTTGATTATTACTTCCCAAAACTTTTGACAAAATATCTCGGATTCCAGCCACTTCGATTACAGCTTTTACTGGCCCCCCGGCAATGACTCCGGTTCCTGGAGCAGCAGGTTTAAGAAAAACTAAAGCCGCACCGTTTTTAAAACTAATTTCTCGAGCGATTGTATTTCCCTTTAAGGGGACTCTAATCATTTTCTTTTTCCCATTTGCCGAAGCTTTTCGCATCGCTTCTGGAACTCCAGAGGCTTTCCCAAGACCAATTCCGACTCTTCCTTTTTTATCTCCCACAACCATCAGTACCGAGAAAGAAAGTTTGTTTCCACCTTTTGTTTTTTTGCTTACTCGGCTAATTTGAATTACTTTTTCTTCAAATTCTTTTTCATTTTTTTTGTTGTCCGCAAAATTTTTGGCCATTTATTTACTACCTTTTTCTTTCTTTATACTATACTAAAATTGTAAACCACCTTTTCGCGCGCCTTCGGCGAGTGCTTTTACCCTACCATGATAGTTATAAGCTCCACGATCAAAAACGACTTTTTTAATCTTTTGTTTTTCGGCTTTTTTCGCGAGAGATTCACCCACCAAATTAGCTCTTTCAGTTTTAGTCTTTTTCTGATCGTTTTCACTCAGATCTTTTTCAGAAGCAGCAACCAGAGTAACTTTTTTCCAATCATCAATAATCTGAGCATAACAATATTTATTAGAGCGAAAAACCGACAAACGGTAACGCTCTAGCCGTTTTAAAAGTGATTTTCTAACTCTTAATTTTCTTTTTTCTTTAATATTTTTGTATTTATGAAATGCCATATTTAAATCCTTCAGCCAGAGGCTGACCAGCTTTCAGCTGGAAATTTTAATTACTTTATGATGCTCCGGCAGCTTTTGCTGCTTTTCCAACTTTACGACGGATTACTTCACCAACATACTTAATTCCTTTACCTTTGTAAGGCTCACACGGCTTTAGCTTTCGAATTGTAGCCGCAACTTGTCCCACAATCTGTTTATCTATTCCACTGATCGTAATTTTGGTTTCTTCTTCAACTTTGACTTCGATTCCCTCTGGAATTTTATAAGTAACCGGTGATGAATATCCAATATTCAAGATCAAACTATCTTTTGCTTGAATCTTGGCTTTGTATCCAACTCCTGACATCTCTAGTTCTTTAATAAATCCTTTTGTGACACCCAAAACCATTCCGGAGAGTAAACTTCGGAAAAGACCATGATAAGCTCTTGTTTGACTCAAATCATTGGTTCGAGTAAGGATAATGTTGTTATCTTTAATTTCTAATTTAATTTCCGGTTTAACTTCAAGATGAAGCTCTCCTTTAGGTCCTTTGACGGAAATTTTATTCCCATCAATTTTAACTTCAACTCCTTCAACTATTTTTACCGGTAATTTTCCAATTCTAGACATATTTTATACCTTTAATGAAATAAATTTACCAAATTTCACACAAAACTTCGCCGCCCATCTTTTCTTTTCGGGCTTGATTATCTGTCATCAAACCTTTAGGGGTGGAAACAATTTGCATTCCGTGTCCACCTAAAGTCTTTTTTATCCCTTTACTTTTACGGTAAATACGCACCCCGGGTTTCGAAATACGTTTAATTCTTTGAATTACAAAATCTTTATCATAATATTTCAAGAAGATTTTAATAACTCGATCCTCTAATTTATAATCTGTAATATACAAACTATCTTTAAGAACTTTTAAGATCTCTAGTTTAATTTTTGAGGTAGGAGTTTCAACAATTTTATTTTTTGCTGCTCCACCATTTCTTATTGTCGTTAACATGTCCGCAATGGGATCACTGATCATATATATTCCTTTCAGAAATATTTTTTTACCAAGAAGATTTCTTTACACCAGGAATTTCTCCCCGGGATGCCATCTCTCTCAAGCAGATCCGGCAAAGGCCAAAAAAACGATAATACCCTCTTTTTCGGCCACAATTTGTACAACGATTAGTTTCTTTCACTTTGTATTTTTTTGTTTTTTTTGATCTTTCTATCTGTGATGTTTTTGGCACAATTTAATCCTTTTTATCTTTTTTTATCTTTTTTCTCAAATGGTAAACCCAATCTTTGCAATAAAAGCTTCGCTTGCTCATCAGAATTTGTATTGGTCACGATCGTAATCTGTAATCCGCGAATCTTATCAATTTTTCCAAATTCAATTTCCAGAAACACGATCTGTTCTCTCATCCCGATAGAATAATTTCCTTGACCGTCAAAAGCATTCAAAGGTAAACCTTGAAAGTCGCGAACGCGGGGAAAAACCAAAGTAAAAAGCTTGTCTAAAAAAGCATACATGCGATCTCCACGAAGAGTTACTTTGGTTCCAATTTCATTTCCCTGTCTTACTTTAAAAGCGGCGATTGATTTTTTCGCTCTTGTAAAGGCCGGTTTCTGACCACAAATTAACGCTAAATCTGACATCGCTCCTTCAAGATCCTTTTTATTGGTAACCGCTGATCCCACTCCAATAGAAACTACTACTTTTTTTACCATTGGAACTTCATAAGGATTCTGAAGTTCAAATTCTTTGACCAAGGCGGGACGTATTTCTTTGATGTATTTTTCTTTTAAACGATTCATAATTATTTAGTTAAAACCTCTTTACATTTTTTACAGTAACGATATTTTTGACCTGTTTCTTTTTTATCATAACCAATTCGAGTCGGCTTTCCACATTTGGGACAAATTATTTTTAAGTTTTCAACTCGAAGAGGTCTTGTGATCGAGATAATTCCACCGGGATCTTTATCCCCTCGAGATTTCTGATGTTTTTTATAAACATTTATCCCTTCGACAATTACTCGATTTTCTTTAGGTAAAGTTTCTTTAACGATACCCTCTTTTCCGGCATCTTTTCCTTTAAGTACTTTTATTTTATCACCACTTTTAATTTTCATAGGTTACAAAACTTCCTTTGCTAGTGAAATAATCTTACTATATCCCTTTTCCCGAAGTTCACGCGCCACCGGTCCAAAAATACGAGTACCACGAGGCATTCCGTCTTTATCAATAACCACAACCGCATTATCATCAAAACGAATATAGCTACCATCATTACGACGAACCTCTTTTCGAGTCCGGACAATAACCGCGTCTGCTTTTTCGTGAGTTTTTACGATTCCAGTTGGATCGCCCAAATCAACACTGACTTTTATTTTGTCTCCGATAGTGGCGGTACGATTCTTACTAGCACCGGGAATTCCAATGCATTTTACAATTCTCGCTCCACTATTATCGGCCACTTTTAAACGTGTTCCTCTTTGAATCACTTTAATTCTCCATTTTTGTTAATAATTTCTTTGACAATAAACTTCTTATCTTTAGACATTGGTTTTACCTCTTCAAGAATAACCATATCTCCTAAAACTGCTCCCAATTCGTTGTGTGCTTTATATTTTTTATGACGGCGCATCCTTTTTTGATAAATAGGATGAACTTTCATGCCTTCGACAGAAACAACAACAGTCTTTTCCATTTTGTCTGAAACAACCAATCCCTGTATTATTTTTTTAGACATAAACTGTGCTCCTTAAGTTTACAAAAACAAATTACTTCTTAATAAATTTTTTTAAATTTAATTTCGTTTCTAATCTAGCAATCTCTTTTCTCAACATATTGATTTCATGCGGATTTTTGAGTTTGCCCATGCGTAAATCAATTTTTAAATCCAACATTTTTCTTTTTTTCTCTTTAATTTCGGTGATTGACTCATTTCCATTAAGATCCGCTTTAACTACTTTTTCAGTTTTTTGTTTATCTTTTTTATCGGTCATAATTATAATTGTGTGGTTTCTTTACTTACAAATTTTGTTTCAATCGATAACTTGTGTGATGCTAATCTAAAAGCTTCTTTGGCAATATCAATAGTGACTCCACCGATTTCAAAAAGTATTTTTCCTCTTTTGACAACTGCTACATAATGATCAACATCACCCTTACCACCACCCATTCTAACTTCAAGAGGTTTTTGGGTAACTGGTTTATGTGGAAAAACTCGAATCCATACTTTTCCACCTCTTTTGGTGTAGTGAGAGATAGCTCGACGCGCTGATTCTAATTCTCGCGCTCTTACCCAACCGTTTCCCGCTGCTTTCAAACCAAACTCTCCAAAAGAAAGAGTAAAACCTCTTTTGGCCATTCCCTTACGACGATCTCTAAATTGTTTGCGATATTTGGTTCTTTTTGGTTGTAACATTTTATTTTTCCGTATCTTTAGTCGCTGACGCTAATTTATTTTTTAATCCTTTTTTCCCAATCTCTTTTTTCCCTCGATTAATCCAGACTTTAATTCCTAATGTTCCATATTTTGTGTTTGACGTGTCTTCAGCAAAATCAATATCCGCTGATAAATTCTGTAAAGGAACTGATCCCTGAGCTAAATAAAGGGTTCGGGCAATTTCTTGACCTCCGACTCTACCACTAATTGCTACCTTTGCCCCAACAGCTCCGGCTTCCATAATTTTCTCAATTGTCCCTTTTAAAATGCGTTTTTCCGGAACACGACGCTCTACCTGTCCCGCAATTTCCTGAGCCATAATCTTCGCTGATAAAAACGGTTTTTTCACTTCGGTAACAGCAAGCTGAATCTTCTCCGATTTGGTTAACTTTGCTAATTCATTTTTTAAAGAATCTATTCCTGCTCCACCTCGACCAATGATTAACCCTGGTTTGCTGACATAAAGAGATATCTTGGTCTTTTTCATCGAACGTTCAATTTCTACTCTGGACAAACCCATTCTCTTTAATTTGTTAAATAAATATTTACGAATTTTAATGTCTTCAGTCAAGAAATCCTTAAAACTACCTAAAGAAAACCATTTTGCACTCCAGGTATGTTGGATTCCTAGTCTAAAACTAATAGGATGTGTTTTATTCCCCATCTTACTTTAGCTCCTTTTTGTCCAAAGCTTTTTTCGTATCTGTTTTCTTTGTATTCTTAACTTTTTCAGTACTATCTTCAGCCTTTTCTTTCTTTGACTCTTTCTTTTTAGAAAGATCTGAAGCTTTTGCTTCTAAGTAAATTTTAATATTAGAAGTTCTTTTATTAATTCGACTAGCCATTCCGCGAGATCGAGCTCGAAATCTTTTTAAGGTAGGACCTTCACCGACTTCGATTTTTTTAACAATGAGATCGTCTTCGCGTAATCCAAAGTTATGAACTGCATTAGCAATGGCTGATTTTAACACTTTTTCAATCAAATGAGAACTTTTCCTCTCCACGACAGTTAATCTATCTAAAGCATCACTTGCCTTCAATTTGCTAATTAGTCTGGCTACCATTCTCGCTTTAAAGGCAGAGATTCTGGCTTGACGATGCTCAGCAATAATTACTTGTGGAGAAATTACCGTTTTACTTGTATTTTTATCCATGTGATTCACCCTCTGCTTCTGGTTTTACATAACCTTTTCGGCTATGAGAACGGAACGTTCTGGTTAAAGAAAATTCACCTAGTTTATGTCCCACCATATTTTCAGTAATAAATACTGGAAAATGGACTCTACCGTTGTGTACACCTAAAGTGTGTCCTACCATCTCCGGAGAGATATCCGAGTATCGCGCCCAAGTTTTAATGATATCTTTACTACCTGTTTCTTTTTGTTTTAGAACTTTTTTCAATAATTTTTGATCAACGTAAGGACCTTTTTTTGAGCTTCTTCCCATAGTTTATCGGTTAGTTAATAATTCTCTCGTGGAATAAAATCCAGGGAATAATAACTAGGACTTCCTCCTTTTGATAATTAATTTGTTGCTGGCTTTTTTGTTTCGAGTTTTTACACCCATAGCTCTTTTTCCCCATGGAGTCTTTGGAGGCATACCAGTTCCGCTTTTTCCTTCTCCTCCACCATGTGGGTGAGCATCCGGATGCATGGCCGTACCTCTAACACTCGGTCTAATTCCGCGAATTCTACTTCTACCGGCTTTTCCAAGTTTAATATTTTTGTGATCTATATTTGATAAAGAACCAAATGTTGCACAACATTCATTCAAGATTAAACGAACTTCACCTGAAGGCATTTTTATCTGAGTATATTTGTCTTCACGATTCATCAGAGTTGCAGAAGAACCAGCCGATCTAACTAATTGCCCACCTTTTCCAGGATACATCTCAATATTGTGAATGATACTTCCCAAAGGCATGTTAAGTAACGGCATACTGTTTCCAGTCTTCACCGGAGCTTTTTCCCCAGACATTACCTCATCACCAACATGTAAACCTTGAGGAGCTAAGATATATCTCTTTTCTCCATCTAAATAGTGAAGTAACGCTATAAATGAAGTCCTATTGGGATCATATTCTATACTAATCACTTTCGCTTTAATGTTACACTTATCTCTCTTAAAATCGATATCGCGATAAAATCTTTTATGTCGTCCCCCTTTGTGTCTGGTAGCAACTTTTCCACCACCTCGACCCAACATTTTGGAGATAGAGCTTAAAAGACTCTTTTCGGCTTTGACACCAGTTAATTCCTTGCGATAATCAATTCCGATTCTATTTCTTTGTGAGTTTGTATTTTCTTTAAATACTTTAATTGCCATTTTATTATCCTAATATTATTTCTTCTCTTGCCCAAGATCAAAGGCATCGATCTTTTGTTCGGCTTTAATTGTTACAATTGCCTTTCTTTTATCTTCTTTTTTCCCTGCGATTCTTTTTTTCCCAAAAGTAACCTTTTTCCCGCGAATGTTTACAACTTTTACATCTAAAACATCAACACTAAATTTATTTTCGACTGCGTTTTTGATTTCATGCTTCGTTGCATTTTTGTGTACTTGAAAAGTGTATCGGTTTTTGGCCGTGTTATTCAAGCTTTTTTCACTAATTATTGGTCTAATAATAACACTCGTTAATTCCATAATCTTTATGCCTTCTTCTCTAAAAATGTTTTTTCTAAGATTTCGAAAGAGTCTTTTAACATTAAGATCGTGTCGCATTTCATCACATTATAAGTATTAATCTGAGAAACAATCATACTTTCACATTTTTGAATATTGCGAAAAGAGTAATGTATATTATCATTTTTCTCCGGAATAATAACTAAAACACTTCTTTTAATTTCTAATTTATTCAATAAATCTTTGACTCTTTTAGTCTGCGGTTTAGAAAGTTCAATCTTTTCTACTACTTTTAATTTATTTTCGGCTAACTTCTCTGACAAAGCTGAGAAGAGAGCGGCTTTTTTCATTTTTTTGCTTAATTTACGCGAAAAATCGTGTGGATGCGGACCATGAGCAATTCCCCCTTTTGTCCAAATAGGAGAACGAGTTGATCCTTGTCTTGCCCTACCAGTTCCCTTTTGCTTCCAAGGTTTTTTTCCTCCACCAGAAACATCCCCTCGATCTTTAGTATTGGCTGTCCCGCGTCTTTGATTGGCTAAATATACCTTTACCGCCTGAGCCATTAGTTCTGGATTTACCTTTGCACCAAAGATCATTTCAGGTAAAGTAAAAGTTCCGACTTTTTCACCTTCAAAACTATATAAATCTGTAGTTAAATCTTTTTTGTTCATTAATTTACTTTTATAATTGTTAAAATGGAGCCACGATAACCGGGAACAGCTCCCTTTATTTTCATTTGATTGTTTTTTTCATCAATGGCAATAACTTCTAATCCTTTGACAGTTATTCTCTCATCACCCATATGCCCACCCATTTTTTTGCCTTTGTAGACTCTTCCAGGATCAGTTCTTCCACCAATTGAACCAGGAGCACGGTGACGATCAGATTGTCCATGTGTTTTTGGTCCACCATGAAATCCATGTCTTTTTACGACTCCAGCAAAACCCTTTCCCTTGGAAACTCCCATCACTTGAACTTTATTTCCCACTGTAAAAATATCTGATATCTGAAACTCTTTTCCCACTTTTAAATCCTCTTCTATCTGCGAAACCGGAAATTCCTTTAAAATAGCTGGTTTAGAACGGATATTTTTAAAGTGTCCGTAGAGTGATTTTTTCAAGTTTTTAGGTTTTCGATTACCAAATCCAAGCTGTAGAGAGGAATAATTCTCTTTATTCTCATTTTTAATCTGGGTGACCACACAAGGCCCAACCTCTAAAACAGTAACTGGAACTAAAGACCCATCTTCCTTAAAAACCTGAGACATTTCAATTTTTTTTGCAATTAAACCATTTAACATAATGAAAAAGAAAAGAAGCGATTCACTTTATTTTAAAAGCAAATCACTTCTCCCTAAGATAAACACAAATTATAGTTTTCTTAAAGATTAATCAATTGAGAAGATAACCCTCCTCATTAAATTTAAAAAATATACTACATCTTAATTTCAATATCCACACCCGCTGGAAGATCCAAATGCATTAATGCATCAATCGTTTTTGGAGTCGGAATCAATATATCAATAAGTCGTTTATGAATCCTCATTTCAAAATGTTCTCTGGAATCTTTATCAATATGTGGACCACTAATCACGCACCACTTCTTCATCTCAGTTGGTAAAGGAATCGGTCCTGCAACCTTAGCTCCAGTTCGAATTGCCGTATCCAAAATTTCTTCGGCGGCGATGTCGATAACTCGATGATCGTATGATTTTAAACGTACTCTAATACGTCCTTTTGCCATAATTTTTCTTTTTTAGAGCCAAAACTATAGGGACAATACCTTTGACTCAACCTAAATATTATTTATAACTTATAAACCTTTTAACTTTAAAGCAAATATACCAAGCCGTAATTGGTCTTGGTATATTAATGCTTTGATCATTTTTATTTTACAACCTTAGATACTACTCCCGCTCCCACAGTGTGTCCACCTTCTCGAATTGCGAAACGCAAACCCTCTTCTAAAGCAACCGGTTGAATTAATTTAACTTTAAATTTCACACTATCTCCTGGCATAACCATTTCTACTCCTTCAGGAAGATCAACTTCTCCGGTAATATCAGTAGTCTTTACATAGAATTGAGGTCGATAACCCTTAAAAAAAGGAGTGTGTCGTCCACCTTCTTCTTTATTCAAAATATACACTTCGGATTCAAATTCGGTATGAGGCTTTACAGAACCGGGTTTGGCTAAGACCATTCCTCTTTCTACGTCAGTTCTTTCAACTCCACGAAGAAGACAACCAACATTATCTCCAGCCTGACCCTCATCGAGTAACTTTCGGAACATTTCTACACCAGTAACCACGCTCTTTTGAATTTTATCTTTAATACCAATAATCTCAATTTCTTCGTTAACTTTAACAATTCCACGTTCAATTCTTCCAGTAACAACAGTACCACGACCGGAAATAGAGAAAACATCTTCTACTGGCATCAAAAATGGCTTATCAACTGGTCGAACGGGAACAGGGATATAATTATCGATTGCATCAAGTAATTCCCAGATTGGTTTAGCCCATTTATCTTCTCGAGATAAATCTTCTGATTCTAAAGCTTTTAAGGCTGAACCTCTAATTATAGGTACTTCATCTCCAGGGAATTGATATTTTGTCAAAAGCTCTCGAACTTCCATTTCAACTAAGTCAAGCAGTTCAGCATCTTCAACCATATCTACCTTATTTAAGAAAACAACCACTTTAGGAACATTTACCTGATAAGCAAGCAAGATATGTTCTCTAGTTTGAGGCATTGGTCCATCAGGAGCAGCAACCACGAGGATTGCACCATCCATTTGAGCAGCACCAGTAATCATATTTTTAATATAGTCTTGATGTCCAGGACAATCCACGTGTGCATAGTGAAATTTATCAGTTCGATATTCCAAGTGAGAAATAGAAATCGTAATTCCTCTTTCTTTCTCTTCTGGAGCATTATCAATCTGATCATACGCAAAATATTGCGCTTTTCCTTGTTTTGCAAGTACTTTAGTAATCGCTGCGGTTAATGTAGTTTTCCCATGATCAACATGTCCGATAGTTCCCACATTTTTGTGTGGAAGATCTCTTGAAAACTTCTCTTTTTCTGCCATTTTAAAACTCCTTTTGAAAAGTATAAATTAGCTTTATGTAAAAAATTTAATAAATACAAATTACAACTTAGGCATTCTAGCATGGAGGCTCTTTGAAGTCAACAGCTTTTATGCCACTACAAGGGGAAATACTTCTAAAACTAAATTATTTGCGTGTATCTCCTTCTTGTTTCTCCCCGATAATTTTCTCCTGAACATTTCGTGGTGTTTCTTGATAATGGGATGGCTCCATTGTATAGGAAGCTCTTCCTTGAGTCAAAGATCTTAAATTCGTAGCATAACCAAACATTTCTGACAGCGGAACTAAAGCCGTAACTAAGCGGGCATTTCCGATCTGATCCATTCCTTGAATTTGCCCTCGTTTTGAATTCAAGTCTCCAATAACATCTCCCATAAAATCTTCGGGGGTTGTTACTCCAACTTTCATAATCGGTTCCAAAATAACCGGAGAAGCTCTACGTAATCCATCTTTTAAAGCCATAGCTCCTGCAATCTGGAAAGCAATATCGCTAGAATCAACATCATGATACGAACCATCAAACAAAGTTGCTTTAAAATCAGTAGAAGGATAACCGGCTAAAACTCCAGAATCGAGAGCATTTCTGACACCTTTTTCAACCGAACCGATAAACTCCTGTGGAATTGATCCTCCTCTAACTGCATTAACAAATTCAAAACCCTCACCCCTGGCTTTTGGTTCTAACCTAAGGAGACAATGACCATATTGTCCTTTTCCACCCGATTGACGAATATATTTTCCTTCTGACTCAATGCTTTTTTGAATAGTTTCTCTGAAAGCAACCTGTGGCCGACCTACATCAGCTTCTACTTTAAATTCTCGTTTCATTCGATCAACAAGAATATCTAGATGTAGCTCTCCCATACCCGCAATTGTTGTTTGTGCAGTTTCTTCATTATATTTTATTTTAAAAGTTGGGTCTTCTTCAGAAAGACGATGTAAAGCATTTCCCAATTTTTCCTGATCCACCTTTGTTTTTGGTTCAATTGCAACGCTAATAACTGGATCTGGGAATTCGATTGATTCTAAAACAATCGGACTACTCAAATCACATAAGGTATTTCCGGTAGTTGTCTGCTTAAGACCAGCAACAGCTCCAATCTCACCCGCCCCTAGTTCTTGAACTTCCTCCTGATGAGCAGCATGCATCAAAAGAATTCTTCCCATTCTTTCTTTATCTTGTTTGGAAGCATTATAAACGTCCATTCCACGGGTGACTTTTCCAGAATAGATACGGAAATAAGTTAATTTCATTTTTACAATCGGATCCATTTGAATTTTAAAGGCTAAAGCGCAGAATTTTTCATTTTCAGAGACTTTACGAGTTTCTTCTACCCCAGTTTTTGGATTCAATCCTTTTATATATGGAACATCTAAAGGAGAAGGAAGATAATCGATAACAGCATCTAGAAGAGGCTGTACCCCTTTATTTTTGAGTGAGGAACCGCATAAAATCAAAACCCTTTTATTAGTATCCTGCAAAACCACTTTTCGCAAACCTTTTTTAAGCTCTTCGATTGTCAGTGATTCACCGGCGAAATATTTTTCCATTAAAGAATCGTCTTTGTCCGCTGCGGCTTCGACTAATTTTTGACGGTATTCTTTGACTTTTTCTTTATACTCTTCTGGAATATCTCCGTAAGTAATTTTTTCACCTTTTTCGTCCTTATAATACAAAGCTTTTTCCGATACTAAATCAATTACACCTTGAAAATTATTTTCTTCTCCAATTGGAATATTTAAAGGAATCGGTTCAACGCCTAATCTTTCCTGAATCGATTTTCTATTATTCTCAAGTCTGGCTCCAAGTCCATCCATTTTATTAATAAAACAAATACGAGGAACATTATATTTATCAGCTTGATGCCAAACGGTTTCTGATTGTGGTTCAACACCCATCTTCCCATCAAAAACAACAACTGCTCCGTCCAAAACACGTAAAGATCTTTCGACTTCAGCGGTAAAATCCACATGCCCCGGAGTATCAATAATATTAATTCGGTGAGTTTCAGGTAAATATTCTCTTTCTTCAGATAATGGCCAAAAACAGGTTGTCGCGGCTGATTGAATAGTGATACCTCTTTCTTTTTCCTGTTCCATCCAATCCATTTGTGTTGTTCCTTCGTCGATATCTCCGATTTTATAAGTCTTACCCGTATAATAGAGGATTCTTTCGGTCGTGGTCGTCTTTCCCGCATCAATATGCGCGATTATTCCGATATTGCGGATTTTATCTAAGCTAAATTTTTTGATTTCATCTGTAGGCATAATAATAGTCCTTTAAATTATCTTTTGTATCTTGCTGCTTTTTTTAAATTTTTTAATAATTCACTACCCACTTCAAATCCAGTACCGATTAAACCTAAACTTGTCCCGATTTTTTCTGATTCTCCATGAAAATCAGATCCTCCTGTTACTACCATATTTAAATCGTGTGCCACTTTTTGGTAATATAAAACACATTCTTTGGTGCGGGATTCATTTTCAACAAAGTAAATCGCCTCAATACCCATTAACCCTTTTCTCTTAAATTTCTTTAAAAATTCCAAACTTGTATCGCTTGGAGGCAAATCATAACCGGGATGAGCAATAACGGACACTCCTCCCAACTTTTTAATATATGTAATCCCTTTTTCAAACTCTAACTTTTCTTTAGGAACATTTGCAACTTTTCCGGCCACCATATATCTACTTATATAGTCGGAAATGCTGGGAATACTCCCAAAAACTTCTTTCAACCTTTTCTCGTTTTCCCTATTTTCAATTACAGCTCTAGCAACATGTGGTTTCCCGACATTACCTTTTGCGATGTTTTTCACTTTCTGAATGTCAATTGTATACCCTTCTTTTTGTAAGATTATGATAATCTTTAAAGCTCTTTCATCACGAACCGCACTAAAGTGATGTAATAAATCCAGAAACCATTTTGCTTTAATATCAATATAATAACCTAAAAGGTGCAATTCTTTTCCCTGATATAATGTTGACAACTCAACTCCTGGAACAACCTCTATCCCAAGCTTTTCCCCTGCATCCATAGCTTCACTTATTCCCGAAATACTATCATGATCAGTAACGGCGATAGCTGATAAACCTAAATTAAATCCCTTAATCACAAGCTCCGAAGGGCTTAATGCGCCATCAGAAGCGTTCGTGTGACAATGTAAGTCAATCAGTTTCTTGTGCATGATCAAAAAACACGGGAAGTTTCCCGTGAATGAATCTCACACGGGCTAAGGCCCATGTTATCTTCCTACCTACCAACAAGTCTTTCAGAAAACTACTTGAAATACTGTGTTTAAAGTTACAAACGGATTATTCTAAAGACTCTAAGCTGGTAGAAAGTTATCTTAAACCTGACTCATTTTCAAATGTGTAAAATGTTTTAATGAAGATTACCACTTAAAAAACGCAAACGCTTTATTAGATTCTGCCATTTTATGCACGAGTTCTTTCTTTTTAATTGCTTCACCTTCATTTTTTGAAGCTGCAATAATTTCTACCGCTAATTTCTCGACCATTGTTTTGTACTCTTTGTTATCTTTTGATCTGGCAGCATCGACTATCCAACGAATAGAGAGAGAGTCACGACGATTTCCTTTAACTTCCATCGGAACCTGATAAGAAGCTCCCCCAACTCTTCGCGCTTTGACTTCAATTTTGGGATTTACATTTTTTAAAGCGTTATTAAAAACATCTAAAGGATCTTTTTTCTCTTTCTCTTTAATAAAAGAGAAAGCATCATAGACGATTTTTTGCGCTACTGATTTTTTCCCAGACCACATAATTTTATTTATGAGTTTGGAAACCATTCGGCTTTTATAAACTAAATCTGGTTCGGTTAATTTTTTCTTGATTTTTCCTGATCTTGGCATAATATTTAATATTAATTTTAGTTATTTATTCGGCAGCTTTTACTACCTCTCTCTTTGCTCCATAGCGAGAACGACCTTTTTTCCTCTTTTTTACTCCTGAAGCGTCAAGTACTCCACGAACAATGTGGTATTTTACTCCAGGAAGATCTCGTACTCTACCTCCACGAACAAGAACCACAGAATGTTCGGCAAGCTCATGTCCGATACCAGGAATATAAGCAGTTACTTCAACCTGATTCGAAAGCTTTACTCTGGATACTTTTCGTAATGCTGAGTTTGGCTTTTTCGGAGTCATAATTTTAACCACTGTGCAAACACCTCTTTTAAAAGGATTTGAGGCTGGTTTTACTCGTTTGCGCAAAGAATCATAATCTTTACGTAATGCGGTAGCTTTTACTTTTTTTATTGCTTTTTTACGACCTTTTCTAATTAGTTGTGATATCGTTGGCATAGTTACCTTTTTAAAATCTAATCTAAAAGTTGATTTTGTGTTTGGTGATTGTAACAAAGACATTCACCTATTGCAAGAACCTTTACAATAAGACATTACACTATATGAATTTTGTCTTTAGTTCTCATTCAAAACTCTTTCACCGGTAGGAATCAATCTTCCGATGATAACATTCTCCTTAAGTCCTCGCAGATAATCAATCTTTCCTTTAGAAGCCGCGTCCGTTAGAACTTTTGTGGTTGTCTGGAAAGACGAAGCAGATAAGAATGATTCTGTATATAATGCTGATCTGGTGATTCCCAAGATAAGCTGTTCCCCTTCAGCAATTTCACCTTTAAGGTCCTGAATCTTTTTATTCACTTCGTCTAAGGCAAATTGAGTAGTTACGTCTTGATAAATATAATCAGTATCTCCGACTTTGGTAATTCTTATCTTATCGAACATTTTTTTCACAATTACTTCAATATGCTTGTCGGCGATCTTAATTCCTTGAGTTTGGTAAACAAGTTGAATTCCTTTAATTATATATTCGTACACCGCTTCAATTCCTCTAGTTGCCATAATATCTTGAAGATCAATATGTCCTTCAGTAAGCTGTTGTCCTATTCTGACCTCATCGCCAGACTTTACCAAAATTTTACGATTAGCTTCAACAAGATATTCATCTTTAGCTTCAATCTCTTTAATCAATTTGATAGAATTTTTGGAAACTTCAACCACACCAATATATGGAGCTCTTACCGGTTTCTTTTTCCCATTTATAAAAATAGTCTCTGTTTCTGACATTAACTGACCATCTTTCACTTTGACTTCCTCATCTCCAATTAAATGGTATTCCTTTACGTCTTTTTTCTTACGTAGTAAAGTCAAAATTTTTTCCTCACCTTTTTCAATTAGAGTAACTCTACCATCTCCAAGAGCGATAGCGGCTTTATCTTTTGGTACTCGAGACTCAAAAAGCTCTTCAACTCTAGGTAATCCTTGAGTAATATCTGTCCCGGCAATTCCTCCCTTATGAAAAGTTCGAAGTGTCAGCTGTGTTCCTGGTTCTCCAATTGACTGAGCAGCAATGACTCCTACAGTCGTCCCGATTTTCACATGGTTACCGGTTGCCAAATCTTTTCCGTAACACTTGCAACAAACACCCCAAGAAGTCTTACAATATAATACTGATCTCACTTTTAGTTTGCTAAATCCTAGTTTAAAGATTTCTAAAGCTTTCTTGATGGAAATTTCTTCATCTTTAGAACAGATAACATTTCCTTTTTTATCTTTAAGATCCTCCACTAAAAATCTACCTTCTAAACGAGTCACAAAATCTTCCTCATTCGGTTCAAAGATTGTTAATCCTTCATCCGATCCACAATCTTCTTCTTTAGTAATAATATCGTGAGCAACATCAACTAGTCTACGAGTCAAATATCCTGCTTCAGCAGTCATCAAAGCTGTATCAATAAGACCTTTACGAGCGGCTCTATTTGAAATAAATCCGTCGAAAGTACTACAACCTTCAATAATATTTGTTTTAATAGGTGTCTCGATGATTCTCCCAAAGGAGTCTGTCATTACTCCACGCATTCCTGCAAGCTGTCGAACCGTATCTGGTGTCGCTCTAGAAGATTTTGAGGCGATTACCATATCCATCATTGAGTTTTTCTTAATCTCTTTCCAAGCTTTCTGGAAGACATCTTCCGTCACTTTTTCCCAAAGTTGAATAATTAGATTTCTTCTTTCTGCAGATGTCATTAATCCACGGCGGAAATCATTTTCAATTTCTTCTAATTCACCATCGGCTTTTTCAATCATTTGCTCACGTTCTTTTGGAGTTTGTAAATCAAAAATTGAGAAACTTGCTCCTGCAATTGTGGCATAATGACGTCCGAGATTTTTAATATCGTCGATAAATTTTACTGTTTCTTCTTTACCATGATTTAGAAAAGACTCAGAAAGTAAATCTTGTAAAACGCCTTTATCAACCGATTTATTTATAAAACGAAGGTCTTCCGGCAAAATTTCATTAAATAAAATCCGTCCCACCGTGGTTTTTACTCTTTCACTTTTTTCGTTCATTACTTCTATTTCGGCCTGTAAGTGAATTTGTTTTAGACGGTAGGCTAATTTGGCTTCCTGATAATTACTAAATTTCCGCCCGGAACCCTTTTCATCTTTGTTTAAAACAGTTAAGTAATAAACACCCATTCCCAATTCGTTTTTAAAGTTAATAATCGGATCTCCGCTACTTGGCTTCAAGATATTATTTGGTGAAAGCATAATATCTTTAGCCTCTTGTACGGCTTCTTTTGATAAAGGCACATGAATAGCCATCTGATCCCCGTCAAAATCGGCGTTAAAAGCATTACAGACCGAAGGGTGAAGTTTCAAAGCATTCCCACCAATTAAAACTGGATAAAATGCTTGAATTCCTAGACGATGTAAGGTCGGAGCACGATTTAGAAGTACTGGGTATTTCAAAGTAATTCGTTCTAAGATATCCCAAACTTGAGCTGATCTTTTTTCCAAAACATGCTTGGCACTTTTCATATTTGAAGCAAGACCTTCAGCAATAATTTGACTAATTACAAAAGGTTTAAATAGCTCTAAAGCCATCTCTTTGGGTAAACCACATTCGTCCATATTCAGTTCTGGTCCGGCGACAATAACGGAACGACCAGAATAATCAACGCGTTTTCCTAACAAATTTTGACGGAATCGACCCTGTTTTCCACGTAGAATCTCGGATAATGAACGCAGTTTTCTTCTTGATTTTCGTTTGGTGGTTAATCTTTCTCGAGGACTAGCATCAATAAGAGCATCAACCGCTTCTTGAAGCATTCGCTTTTCATTACGTAAGATAATATCAGGAGCTCCCAAATCCATAAGATGTTTAAGTCGGCTATTTCTGTTAATTACACGACGATACAAATCATTCAAATCGGAAGTCGCAAAACGACCACCGGATAACTGCACCATAGGACGAAGGTCAGGAGGAATAACTGGAATCACTTTCAAAATCATCCAGGTCGGATCAATATTGGCTTTCAAAAATCCGTCCACAACCTGTAGTCTTTTGGCACTTTTGATTCTCTTTTGAGTTGAACCGGATTTTAAATCCTTACGAAGCCTTTTGGACAAAGCATCCAAATCCTGTTGATGTGTAAGTTCAAGTAAAGCCTCTGCACCAATGCCTACTTTCATAAAATCAGAAAGTTCAAAATTATCAATTTCAGACATCTCTTCTTCAGAAATAACGTCTAAAGGTTTGATCTTTTTGATTTTATTCTTTAAAAATCCAATACTTTGAATTAAATTTTCAAGCTGTTCCTCGGCTTCTTTAACGACAAAAATTTCTTGTTTTCGCTGTTCTCTTTCAAGCTCTTGTTTTTTAATCTCTTTTTCAGTCTTATTTTTACTTTTTTTATCTAAATCTTTAATCTTTATCTTATATTGAGCGCGAAGTTCCGAAATCTTTTCTTCTCTTTCCGCTTCAACTTCATCTTTTCTTTCTTTAAATTCTGTTTCCAACTTCTTCATTACATCTTTTTTCTTTTCCACATCTACATCCATCACCACAAAAGCCGCAAAATAAATAACTTCTTCCAAATCCCGAGGACTAATATTTAAAAGTAGTGATAGTTTTGAAGGAGTTCCGCGCACATACCAAACATGAGAAACCGGTACGGCCAAATCTATATGTCCCATTCTCTCACGACGAACACGAGAGTAAGTAACTTCAACCCCGCATTTATCACAGATAATCCCTTTATATCGAACTCTTTTATATTTACCGCAGTAACATTCAAAATCTTTAGTAGGACCAAATATTTTTTCGCAAAAAAGACCGTCTTTTTCCGGCTTTAGGGTACGGTAATTTATCGTTTCTGGTTTGGTTACTTCTCCATGAGACCATGAGTGAATGGCTTCTGGAGAGGCTAAACTAATTTTGAGTGCTTTAAAATCACGATCTAACATATTTTTTTCTTCGAAGAAAGCTAAACTTCTTAAGAAGAAGACTCCTTTTTACCAATAGTTTCAATATTTAAAGCAAGGCCATTCAATTCTTTCACAAGAACGCGGAAAGATTCCGTAGCCTCAGATTTGGGAACGTCAATACCTTTGACAATAGATTCAAAAGCCTTGGCTCTTCCTTGAATATCATCGCTTTTTATAGTCAACATCTCTTGTAAAGTATGAGCAGCTCCATAAGCTTCCAGAGCCCAAACTTCCATTTCTCCAAGGCGTTGTCCTCCCATTTGTGCTTTTCCACCCAGTGGCTGTTGGGTAATCAAAGAATAAGGTCCGGTTGATCGGGCATGAACCTTATCTTCAACAAGGTGAACCAACTTCATCACATAAGCATATCCAATTGTAATTTTTTCATTAAAAGGCTCACCGATACGACCATCGATCAAAGAAGCTTTTCCGTCAATCGGTAAACCGGCTTTTTTAAGTTCATCTTGGATAAAAGCAGTTCTCTCTTTACCATAAACTGGAACCGCATATTTAATTCCTAATTTGTTTGCCGCCCATCCCAAATGAGTCTCCACCACCTGACCGACATTCATACGAGCAATAATTGAAAGTGGATTCAAAATAATATCAATCTTTGTGCCGTCTTCTAAATAGGGCATATCCGCATCTGGAAGAATCTTCGCGACAATTCCTTTAGACCCATGACGACCGGAGATTTTATCTCCCACGGCGACTTTTCTCTTCTGAGCAACCTTAACTTTGATAATTTTAATAACTCCCGGGGGTAATGTATCTCCTTCTTTTTTGGAAAGGATATAAACATCAACCACAATTCCACGTTCACCGTATGGCATACGTAGTGAAGTATCACGAATTTCTCGTGCTTTTTCTCCAAAGATAGCGCGGAGCAATCTTTCTTCAGCTGTAAGTTCGGTTTCGCCCTTTGGAGCAATTTTTCCAACTAAAATATCTCCTGGATTAACTTTTGCGCCAATATAAACAATTCCATCTTCAGCGAGGTTACGCAGAGATTCTTCGGAAACATTCGGAATATCGCGAGTAATTTCTTCCTGTCCTAATTTTGTATCCATGACGGGAACCTCATACTCATCAATATGTACGGATGATAAGATATCTTCCTTAACAAGTCTTTCGGAAATAACGACTGAGTCATCATAGTTGAAACCTTCCCATGGCATATAAGCAGCAAGAAGATTAGTTCCTAGTGATAGCTCTCCTTCGTTCGTACAAGAACCATCAACTAAAATGTCACCCTTTTTTACTTTTTGACCAGTAGAAACTAAAACTCTTTGGTTATAACAGGTATCTTGATTTGTTCTTTCGAATTTATTTATTTGAGATTTGACTGTTTTTCCGTCTTTACCCTTAAAATGAACTTCTTTTCCATCAGAGTAAACAATTTCCCCATCATCTGGAGCCTTGATAACCTGATCAGTGTTATCAATAACTGCTTTTTCCATTCCTGTTCCCACAAAAGGAGCTTGAGGTTGAATAAGCGGTACTGCTTGGGCTTCCATGTTGGCTCCCATCAAAGGAAATCTTCCTGCATCACAAGAGATAAAAGGAATCAAAGAAGCTGAAGCACCAACCATTTGCTGTGGAATCACATCAATATAATCAACTTTATCTCTTTTCTGAAAGATAAAATCGCGTTTGAATCTGACTGGAACTCTTTCATCCAAAATCTCTCCATCAGCTCCGATATTAACTGTTGATTCAGTAATAAAATATTGCTCTTCTTCATCGGCCATTAAATATTCAATATTATCAGTAACATAGCTTTTGCCATTTTTGTGTTCTACTTTGCGATAAGGAGCTTCTAAAAATCCGTAATCGTTAATTTTAACATAGAGAGAAAGGGAAGAAAGTAAACCAACTGAAGGACCTTCTGGGGCTTTTACTGGACAAATTCTAGAGTAATAAGATGGCTGAACATCACGAACTGAAAATCCACCTCTTTCTTTGGTAAGTCCACCCGGACCATAAACGGATAAACGTCTTAAGTGTTCTAGTTGGTGTAAAGGATTAATTTGGTCCATGAATTGAGAAAGCTGAGAAGAACCAAAAAATTCGTTCAAAGCAGCAATGATTGGACGGGCATTAATGAGAGTTGCAGGGGAAAGTTCATCAAGCTCACCCACCACACTCATTCTTTCTTTAATAATTCGTTCGAGTCGGAGTAACCCGATTCGGAAGCTTCCTTGAATCAGTTCACCCACCGCACGCACCCGACGATTAGCAAGATGATCGATATCATCGTATTCTCCTACTCCATTATTAAGTTCAATTATCTTTCGGATAATTCCAGCGACATCCTGTGGTTTTAAGACAAAGTATTCTTCTTTTTCGGGGAAAGATAAACCTAGTTTCTTATTAATTTTATAACGACCGACTTTAGAAAGATCATATCTTCTCTGATTTAAAAAAGTCGTCTCAAAAAACAGCTTTGCATTCGCCACAATTGCTGGTTCCCCTGGTCTTAGCTTGGAGTAAATTTCTAAGTAAGCATCACTCTGACTTTTGGTTGTATCTTTAGCCAGAGTTTTTTCAATATATTTGTGATCAGCATCAGTATCGACATCTTTGAATAAACTCCGAATCTCTTCAGTCGAAGAAAATCCAAAGGCTCTCAAAAAAGTTGCGACATTGATTTTTTTGCGACGGTCAATTTTTACGGTGAGAAGGTCTGTTTTACTGGTTTCAAATTCAATCCAGATTCCTCTTTGTGGTCTAACTTCGGCTTTTGCTAAAGTACGACCTGATTTCGGCTCAAATTCTGAAGAGAAATATACTCCAGGAGAACGAGTAAGCTGGCTGACAATTACTCTTTGATTTCCATTAATAATAAAAGTTCCTCTTTTGGTCATAAGAGGAATATCGCCCAAAAAAACATCTTCTTCTTTTATTTTTCCGGTGTCATTATAAATAAGCTGAGCTTTGGCTTTCAAAGAAGAAGAATAAGAAAGACCTTTTTCCATAGCCTTTTCTGGAGTGAGTTGAGCTTCTTCTAAAGAGTAATCAGTGATTTTGAGAATTAAAGATTTGCCGGTAAAATCATCTACAGGGAAAACTTCGCTTAAAGATTCTTGTATTCCATTTTGGATAAACCAGTCAAAAGACTTTTGTTGAACTTCGATAAGATTGGGCAAATTGATTATATCTGTTGGAAGACCAATAAGTTTACGATTTGTTTTAGAAATTGCCATAATGATTTAAGGAACTAATGTTCTAAAATTAAAATTAAAAAGAAAATAGACGTACATTCATACTTTTCGTACGTCTTTCAAAAAATATTCAGTTGTATAGCGTCAAAACAATAACACAAGGAGAGAATCTTTGTCAAGACTTTTCTAATTGTAACAAAAACTACTTACTGTCTGCAATTACTTTATCAAAAATAGCTCGTAACTCTTTTTCCTCAGCATTAAGATCTTGGCTAGCCTCAAATCCATTACCAACTCTCCAATATTTACAACCGACTACAAACGTTGGAATGGAACCATTTGGGTTAAATCTTTTATAAACATTTAGTGCTTCCTGAGGGACATTGTTTTCCTTGCCTGAAGTCAAAGTATCATCTTTAGTATCCAGTTCATAATGATAAGCAAATAATTTTCCGGCATTCATATATTCTTTAGCAACTTTATCAAAGGTGTCTTTTATCCATTCACAATGAGGACACCAAGTCGTGGAAAAAAGATAAACAACCGGCAAACCATCTTCTTTACAAACTGGAAGGCTAGTATCAACGTCAAAAGTTCCTTCTACACCTGTTACCTGTGGAGTAGTATCTACAAAATCAGTTTTAACTCTATTTACACCCAAAACACCTTCATCACTTTCATTTCCCTTGTTTTTGTTATAAATAAAATAAGAACCAATTACAGTAAGAACTATTAGAATTCCAACTATAATCAAAGTTTTATTATTATTCGAATTTTCTTTTGAATTTGACATAACAATCCTTTCGGAATGAGATTTTGTTTTAAGTAGTGGAATTATACCTTAAAAAAATAAAAACTCAAACTACATTTATTACCCTTTTAATTAAGTAAACAAAAGTAGTTACCTGTATAAAAATACTAAGGTTTTACCTTCTCAAATATTTTTGTAATCTTTCAATCACCCGGAAGTTCACCGCTAACCAGAAAGTAATTAGGGTAAGAAAAAGAATAATTATGATAGAAACACCGGTATCTGGAAGCTCTTGAACGTTAGAAGTTCCCAACACATTCAAGTTAAAGGTAAGAGTATCGGTATTAGAAGCTAAGTCTATAGAGGTAAAGGTAATAGTATGATCTCCTTCAGTGAGGTCGGTTTCTGGAGTAAAGCTCCAGTTACCTTCTTCATCTACAGTAGTGGTTCCGATTATCACCTCATCAGAGTAGATAGTGATCGTTGATCCTGGTTCTCCAGTTCCCATGAAGGTAGGTCTTTTAGTATTGACTTCCCAATCGGTAAGATCTGCATTAAAGTCGGTATCATTGATCTTGGTGAGATTAATGGTAGTCGTGGTATCCAGAGTAATGGTAACTGTTTGAATGGCACTCTCATTACCAGCTCCATCTTGGTA